>JAEEGL015930518.1_pt1 | contig 14480 bp, 19 predicted proteins | sample 9134231 | NCBI WGS metagenome assembly JAEEGL01 (sample SAMN16246548, study PRJNA631951) | gut metagenome | biome: gut microbiome; feature: rumen; material: fiber-attached | host: Bos | place: Iran: Karaj | collected 2018-10
CCTTTAGTTGCATAATCAAAATCATATTTATAAACAATAGCGCTTTATTTGCTATGCCTAAATTCACATAAACATCTTATTTTTTTAATTTTGACTTATTTCTTTATTTTAGGGGCTCTGCCTCACAATCCTACAGAAGAGTTTCGCAATCACCTATTTTGTTTGAATAAAAAAGCATCGTATTACTAAAATGCGATGCTTTCTGTCCATTATATAAAACAATTGGCTGGCATAGAAAACATCCTTGTAATTCTATAAAGCCTCTAAAGTCCCACCCTTTAAGATAGTTTTTTTTGGTTTGATGTTGAAAATGATTTTTTACTCTTCCTTTAGTAGAATTATTCATATTCAACATAGTTGTCTAAAACCCTATTCTTTTCATCAATATCTAACGCTTTTCCCAAAACATCAACTTGTGTTTTTTGATCATTTATAAAAACATAGTTCCACATATGGGGATATCCATCCAATTTCCCAATACAATAGCCGACTTTTATACCGGACCTATTACACAACAGGAAAAAGGCTTTTGAAATACCCTGGCAGTTGGCCTGTTTTTTACATAATGCGGAGTATATGCTGTTAGAATCTTCTTGTAAATCGTCATATTCAAAATCAGAAATAAGATTTTCGATAATAAGATCTACTTTTTCCTGATCACTATTACATTTATTGATTCCATCTATTATATGAGAACAAGCAATTTCAACCTCATTCTTTTGTTGGATTATCTCTTCCATCGGTATAGTGTAATTAAACCTGACCATTTCAATAAATTCATTGTCCTGGTCATCTCTTTTGATGGAAACATCTTTTGCTAAACCTATTGTCATCGGCTCAAATTGATAGACTTGTATGTATGTTTCAGAAAAATCTGTCCACATAACAGGAGTTTTGAATTTTAATTCGGCTTTATAATTTTTTATGGAATCTTTTATGTCGGCTATAAGATTACAAGTTTCAGGTTCTTCGTCATAGTTTTTACATCCTGTCATGCAAACCAATACTAAACCAAAAAACAAAAGCAGTTTATTGATTCTTTTTTTTCTTAATTGAAGTGCATTTTCCATTTGAATTATACTCTACCACATATTTAACACCATTTTTACCATATATACCGGTTCCAGTTGGAATTCCCTTTTTAAATACAATATATAAATAATGATCTTCGCTACCAAAATAGTATATCCCGTAGTTTGTTCCGTCACCTATACAGGATTTATCTTTTCCGCTACTATTTTCATATACATTAAAATTTCCTTTGTAAATGTCGCCGGTCCACCATGTATAGACTCCATATTTATAGCTATTACATTTCTCGTCTATATAAAAAGTTCCTGAATAGGAATCCCCATCTGGCAAAGTTAAGTCTCCCTTGTAAAACATTACCATATCTGACTCATTAACATAGAATGATCCACTAAAACTAACATCACATTTTTTAAATTTTGCAGTTCCTTTGATAATGTAGCCTTCTTTCAAGTCACTAGAGGAGTATTTCTTTATTTTCCCTTTTTTAGTCGCATTAAACTTGAAGTCTCCATATTTATTTGAATAGCTAACTGTCTTTCCACTGGCAGCATAATCTGTTATTTCAGAATCCATATCAAGAATTTCAAATTTGCTGTCTAAATCAAGTTCGTTAGCATCCAAAAAGAACCCTATATTTGAATTTATTATCTCATTTTCAATCGTTTTTGCAGATATTCTATTAATGAACAGAAATGACAATACTAAAATTACACAAAATAACCCCAAAAGAGCGACGGTGTATAATAATTTTTCTTTCCCTCTCATAAGTTTATCTCCTATTATTCAAATCACATATTACTCATTATGACCCCTTTTTGGCTGATCCTAAGCTAGTTAAAGAAGTCTGAGTACCTAAAAGTGAACTTTCCTTTCCGGCCAAATTATATACATCATCAAAGATTTCAGGCCCTTCCACATTGTTTACCACTTTGGTAACATTACTGTGTGTTGAGTGCGATCCATGATTTGAATGGTTTGAATGTGTCGAATGGCTTCCATGATTTGAATGAGTTGAATGACTTGAATGGCTACCACTCGAATGACTCCTATGGCTTGAATGACTTGAATGGGATCTATGACTTGAATGGGATCTGTGTGCAAACAAAGAATCTGCAGCTAGGATTACTCCCATTACGAGCATCATTGATCCGATAGTCATCATTTGACTTCTTGGAATGTTCCCTTCTTCATCATATAGAAAGTTCTCTATGCTTTCTTTTATATGAGGGAAAATTGATTTGTCCATAATTCATGTTCCTCCTATAATAGTATAGTCAAAATTCCTAATTCTGTAACCACGATTCAAGTACTTTAAGGTCATCCGCGTTAGCTTTATATAGTATCTCGAAAAACATATCCATCATTCCGGAGTATACTTGGCATCGGAATCCTTTGGGTGATTTTGGGAATATATCATTCTCATGTGCATATGTAATAACCGGACATACTCCACAATAAGGATTGTACACACAATCACTACAATTAGGGATACTCTCTACAACGGAAGATAATGCCAATGTTTTGCATATCGGATTTTTTATCAGATCCTCGTAGCTATCCTTATATACATTTCCCAATTTGAAGGCATCTATTCCCGCTTCGGAAATCATTCGTCCCTCGTCACAAGTATAAACATCTCCAGTATAATAATAGCTTAGCTGCCCTATTCCAGCACCGCAAGGGGACCGTAGTTCCATATAATTTATTGATGAACCGTCAAGAATCTTGCGCAGGAAATAAGATGCATGAAGCTCTGGGAAGAATTTCCCCTGTTTGTTTATTTCCATTATCCGGTTGAATGCTTTTTTATAAAACAGTAAAAATTCTTCTGGAGTATATCCGATCTCCTGCCAATCACTTTTTGCAAATCCAAGAGGTGTAAGAGGTCTTATGAACATTCCAGGTAGACCTAGATCCGAATATAGATTCACTATTTCTTCCGGATAACTTAATGAGTATTTAGTGGTTGTTTGAATAGCTCCACCAAAAATACCAGCTTCGCGTAGTTTTTCTATACCATGAATGGCATACTCGTACGTACTACCCCCATTTTTGCAAACTCGGTTGTGCTCTTGAACATTTTGGGGCCCATCTAACGAGGTACAAACGGAAACATTATTCTTAACTAAAAAACTAACTTTCTCCTCATCTAAAGCGATAAGATTTGAAACCATAGTAAATGAGACATCTTTATCCCCCTTTACCTCCGTGGTATAATCAACAATTTCCTTGACTACCTCAAAGTTTAATAAGGGTTCTCCACCTTGGATTTCAATCGTGATTCTCTTCTCAGGGGACTGAAGTGCAATGTCAACGGACTTCCTGGCAGTTTCTTTTGTCATAAAACCGTTTAGTTTAGATGCTTTATCTTTTGCCTGGCAATAAATACAATTAGCATTACACGAGTTTGTAATAGCAAAAATATGTAAGCTGGTTCCTGATAAAGTATAGCTTTTCATACTTCTTATTTCATCTTTAAGCTCCTCTTCAAACAGAACACCAGGTCTATCTAATATAAAATGATTTTCTACTAAATCTTTGTATATTTGTTCTTGAGAATCCAGCTTCTTCTCTATAAATTTCTTAAATTCATCTTTATTAAGGAATAGGTATCTTCCAAAGTCATTTGTTATAAGTACTTTATCTTTAAATTTGCTAAAATTAAAATGGTTTATCATTTAATACTCCTATTAAATGTTATTGGATATGTTTTCGGTTGAACAGATTTTAAGGTGCTTATAAACAGTCCTCCACAATCATCTTTCATACAGCATCTTTCACAATTATCATCATAAACTGCTTTTTCGTAAGATATACTTTTTTTGCACAAAAGCCAATATTCCCTATCTACATTGCACAAAGGGTAATTATATAAACCAACATTTATCCCCTTAGATAACAGATAATCAATCGCATCTTTGCTTTTTTCAAATGACTCTTTGGGAGTTATATACACTAAATCCTTATTTTTTAAGCAGTTCCCTCTTACTTCGAGACTTATGAAATTTACACGAAAGACATCCGGGAAATAATCAGCAATAAGTTTGGCAATACCAACTGTATCATCACAGTTCATTTTTGTTACAACTATTCTTAATTCTATGCATATACCTCTATCCAGGAGGTTACGAATGCCTTTTAAAGTTTGTCTAAAACTACCGTTGGCTTGTGTTATAGCATCATGAACAGCAGCAGTACTTCCATGTATAGGGATTGCAACCATGATGTCTTCAGGAGACTTTTCTATAAACTCATCTGCTAATTCTTTTGATGAAAAAGATCTCCCGTTGGTTAAAACAATACCACCAGTATCATAAAATTTTGATTTTATTGTGTCTAAAACTGTAAAAAAAGCCTGCCTATTTAAAGTCGGCTCCCCTCCAGTAATAACATAGTAACAGATACTATCTGGAAGCATCTCTATAAGTTTTAATGTTGTCTGCCATTGTCCCGTATAATCTTGTTTTCTCTCAGGATCACCAGCAGGACACATTAAACAGTTAGAATTGCAGTTCCCTCCCATGAAGAAAACGGTCTCACCTTGTTCTTGATTATACAGAATGTAGCATAGACCTTTTTCACTTATACTTACTACATCACCTGTATGAAGGTCAGAAAATATTGACACTTCTTTGTCGTTTAGCTCTACTACTGCGTTATCAGAGGAAAATTTTATTTTGTTTTTTTCAACATACAAATGCTCAAATTTGTCATCATGACAAATATCGTCATCTCTTTCGATGATAGCCATTCTATAGCCGCACTTGTAATTATCTATCATATGAACCATAAATAGGCTACCTCCAACCCTAAAAATACTAAAGTTCCTAAAAATATAAAGATAGCAAACGGAAGTTTTCTAACTATCATAACGCTTGAACATCCTTGCTTCTCCGCGTTTATCTTAATACTGTCAACCTGTTCTTGTGTCAGTCTAGACTTTCTGTTTTCCGTCATAGGCAGAGGTTTGTCCAATGAAAAAGTCATGTTAATCCTCATCGCAGAACCCATAGACAGTATCATGTTGCGAGATAATCTGTCAATAGAGATCTCTTGATAATTATACTTTCCTGCGAGCATTCTTACAAGAATCGTTACTAGCATTACAATTATCGAAAGAGTTCCTCCCCTGCCAAGGGATAAATTGAAATACCCTAAGCAGAAAAACACTACAGCTAAAACAAACATTATCGCACTAGCTATAGAGACTGCCTTTATTGACATCTTTTTCCTTAGCTCTATCAGTGATAATGTACATACAAAATCCACTGCCAAAATTAATAAAACATAGTTTCCTTCATATGACTTAAGTATAAACCCAATTATTATATTACAAAGCAGTATTACTAACACCATGAATATCAGTGTTATGCAAAAATATAATAATTTTGTAAAAGAAAACTGGATGCCAAATTCTTTCCAGATCTTTCTTTTATCTTTTATAGACCGTACCAGTGTTTCTATGGCTGAATAAATAAACGCCAACGAGAACACCACCATTACTAATACGAATATAGGACAAAAAGATATCGGAATAAATGTATATAACCTCGATGGAAGGCCTATTGCAACAATAATCAGTAGTTTGCTATCCCCGGCTGCCCATATGCCTAATGCGTAGAAAAAAACAGCTAAAAAGACGATACATAAAACATCGCTCAAAAACAGGCCGATTCCAGATTGATAAAACAACGAATAGTATAATATATCTAGGACAATACTGACGCTTCCTGCCCCTAATAATATTTTGTTAGGTATAACACCTTTCTTAAAATCTGTTATTGTGGCAACACACAGCACGAAAACCACAATAGCTAACATAAGTGCTTCGATATATATCATTTTTCGGATCCATTAAGAAGTTCAATTAAGTAATTGTTGAACTCATTTATGACTAATTCTACCGGAATATTGCCGGATTCAAAAGAACACTCAAATGCTTCAGGTTTCTCACAAAGTGATATCTTAGCAATACTTTGATAGTCTTTTATAGCTCTTTTAAGAACCAGTTCATTGTAAAAATACTTACTGAACGTTTGTTTACTGTTTTTCACCTTTAAACCAATCCTCCAAAATCGAGTCAATCTCATCGGTATCGTCATTATCCTGGCTCTCAAATAATTCAATCGGGTCATTCTTATAAACCATAGAAGAAGACATAGCTCTTGCCATGAGGATTTCCCTGATTACATGTGTTTCATTATAAACATGTACTCTTACGACCTGAGCAAGGAGTTCGTTTTCAAATTCTTTGCCAACGTTTTCAGGCAATTCTTCATCTTCCTTGGCCGTGAATGAAACTATAATTGAATCATTTTCATAAGCTAAATGAACATAATACGATTTTATAAATGTATAAGCAGCTTTAATCACTGCCTCACGGGGATATATTTTTGCATCATATTTCTCACAAAAACTATTCATGTTAATTCACCTTTTCCGAATTTATAAATGATATTAACTGTCTTAAACAAAAGTACATTATAATCCATATTATTGTACATTAAATATGGCATTTTGTCAACTATATTGTTGGCTTTTATGCATTTGCGCAACTAATTGTCAGAAAATAACAGCTTTGTGCAAGTAATATCTCATCCTAAAACGGGTAATTTCTTGACCCTGTTCAAAAGACGTATTTCGTTTCCTTCATAGTTCCTCACGCTTCTCTTTCATTATTAGATCTTAATTCAAAAAAGTATATGAAAAATTTATGTATGTTGCTTAAAACTCCTTAATGGTTTTAGTATCTCTGATTTCTAAAGCCGTTTTAAGACTTGTGCACATGTAGTCATATTCACCATATTGATCTTGAACAATAAGATTGTCAGGCTGGTATGTCCATCCAAAACGGAGTCCATAGGACCATTTTGAACCATCTACATCATGATATGTTATTATTACGCGGTCATTTAAATCTCCTGAGACGATTTTTACTTTATCACAGGTACCGTCACCATTTCCGTCACTAAAGAAATACACATATCCCTCATCAAAGTCGATTATATAATAGTTCTTATAGGTTCCACCTTTGCTGCAATATGCATAAACACCTTGGTTGCCTTCTTTAGCCGTTTCCTTGTCATTTGTGGAATAATAAACGGACTTTAGTTTTTCATCCTCCTTTTCTGACGCTATTTTTTCTACTTTTAACGAAATCGTTTCTAAAGCGCTGCATTCTGTTCCTGCATCTATGCTCTGTTCGATAACAGTCCATTCATCTTCATTATATATCGGTTCGTCACTATCACTGTATAGCGAAATGTTTGAAAAATGCCCTTGCTTTAACGTTGCTTTTGCGACACTAACCGTAGCGCCTACAACCGAAGGAACCTTGCACATTCCACAGTATGCCATATTATACGTTACAATTTTCTTACTATTGGAGGGGGTTTTATAGCTAACTATAGTCCATTCCGTCGTGTCTGTATCATTTGAACTTATGTTTATAGTGGATCCGGTCAGGTCGTCGACAAATTCAATCGTAAAACCATACTGCGTTCCAATTTCGAAGATCTCTGTCAGAGGTTTCTGGAACATATACGTTTCGACAAAATCCTTGACTCTGCCACAAACAAGGATAATACTATCATAACGATCCATCTTGCTCCCGGGATCAACATTCTGACTGAAAACTATCCAATTGCTGTCATCCACTATGAACTCGTTTGAATTTACAGTCGTCTTAACATCTTCTATTCCGAGATTTTTTAATTCTTTCTTGGCCTCAGGAAGCATATATCCGCAAAAATCAGGAACAATAACTTTGTTCTCTTCTGAATCTGGGATAAATAAAGATTCCAATATTTCAATACTGCTTTCATGAGCTTTAAGACGGAATTTTAAAGTAGCCTCTGAACTGATATTAAAATCAGACTCTGTTAAAGTGTTCTCATTTGTTGAGTCCGTAAATTTTATCTTATGTGACCCACAACTAGTCATAACCTGTTCTGTATAACGGGATCCGTTTTGTACCTGGCCAACTTTGTTGTCATCTATATAAATATTGATATCATATTTTGCAAAGAACATATTTGATTCATTGATTATATTAAGATTTAACGGGATGGTATTCTGTACAGGCTCAGTAGTAACCTCTGGAGTGGGTTCTTCAGTCAGTGGATTATTATCCGTTGTTTCAGTAAATGCTGACTCTTCTGGCTTGTTCTCACTGGTTGTTGGCGTGATGCTGTCTGTAACCAGGCTTGTAGTGACTGATGAAGGTCCTGTAGATATATCATCATTAACAGGCTGCTTATTATTTGATTCTGTTTTTGCTCCGCATCCATTTGTTGCCACTGCGACCAGAATAAGCAAAATTAGCAGTGATAATTTTTTCCACATATGTTCAAATCTCCTTTTACATGTCATATATTATCTGGATATTTTTTACTTAGTTAACGTAGTCAATGTTTTTTTTAAATTCATATTGGCAGTTTGGGTCCAATTTTACAGATATCTTACTATCTTTAAGCTGCTCCAAAATATTAAGGTAACATAATAGAAGTATCAACAAGACTATGCTTATTTCTCCAGTTTTTATAGTAGCCCGTTTTTACTCTTAAGTCAGTAGGTCTTTCTGCGTTCTCAGGAATCATCCATATTCTTCCGGCTCTTTCGGCTCCCTCGATTCTTCCGTTCAAACAATATGTATTTAGCATTCTTGGTGTAATATCCCATTTCTTGCTTGCTTCAACCAATGTCATATATCCTTTCATATTTATAATCTCCTTTCCATATAAGTAAAAAGCATTGCAGGGAAAAGCCTACAATGCTCTAATAACCAAATCACACTATATATGGCAACTGGCTGACATAGAAAACATCCGTGTACTTCCTTAGTCCCTGGTAGCTTTGCGCACACACCCTTTCGGGTGGTTTGCCTTGTTTCGAATATATTCAAATTATAAACGCTAAAACGAAATATGTCAATAGAAGTAGTAATTGTTAATAAATTCTTTATTTTTGATTCAATCAGGTACTATCCTGAAAAGATCATTGGGTGTACATTCTAACAAACGGCACAATCTTTCCATGGTTTCATATCTCATGCCACCAGTTTTCCCATTCATTATGTTAGAGAGGTTCTGATAACTAAATCCAAGTCTCTTATAAAGCCAATATTTAGATTTCTTTTGTTCTTTCAATATTTCTTTTAACCGGACTTCTATCATAAGCCATCTCCCATTACTGTATCTATAATCTTCATGCTATGTCCTTGCTTGTTTTTCTTTAATCACTTTAGGAATAAAGTATGACACGTTCTCTATAAAGGTACCTATTTTAAATAATATGTGCATATTCATATCGTTTAAAGCCTGAGATTTTAGGTTCCGGGTTCATCATTTTTAAGATTCTTTAAATATTCCTTAACTTCTTTATTGACCTGCTTCATGATTTTCTTATCTTCCTTTTCCAAGTCTTTATAAGCCTTGGCCTCTTCTTTCTTTCGTTCCACAAAACTCACATTCGCATATGGACATCTCATCTTCTATAGCAAGATCCCCACCACACATTTTACATTTTACTTTCATAGATTTATGTTCAAACAAACCGATTAATATATCTTTTTAGAATAATCTTCAAGGTCATGAAACACGCCTACAACATACACCGATTTATCTTCTATACGAAACACTATTTTGTAGGACATTTTCTGGAAATGGGCTTCGCGGTATTCCTGAAACGCCAGATATTTATCTGGGCTTATAGGAAACTGATACGGATTATCCTCAAGCCGGTCATAGATTTCATCAATCTCATTCAAAAAATTGCCGGCAGCTTGTGGATTTTTCAATTTGCCAAGCAGGTATCCTGTCAGACTGTCAATATGCTCATCGGCTTTTTCAGCGATTATCAGATTATAACCCATACTTTTCCCTCACTGCTGCGAGTGCATGACGTGCATTTTTCGTCTTGTCGGCTCTAATCTGTTCCTCTGATGTGGCTATGTCAGCATACATAGCCCATTTTCCTTGCAGCTCCTTAAAGACATCCATGCTCATAAGCACCATATCACCATAGCCATTTTTAGTTATATAGATCGGCTCATCCAAGCTGTGGCAAAGTTCGGATATGTTGGAAGTGTTTTTCAATTCTTTAATTGGAATAATCTGTGGCATAGCATAACCTCCTTCTGTATGGGATTATAATACCATAATTATCCCATTTTTGCAAGAAGGAATTCAATATTTATGTTCGGTAAGAATTCTTTCATCTTATTAGTCAGTCAGAGTCCTTTCGTATGATTATGCCGTATTCGGCGGCCTTTTTGACGATCTCGTCCGCAGTGCCTTTCCCACAGTTACGCAGCTTCATAAGGCTATCATAGTCCCAGTCCATAAGGTCGGACATGTATCGGATCTCTGCTCTGGAAAGTATTGTAAACGCACGTGCAGAAAATGGCACATCATCTATCTTTATCCTTAATGTGCTTGAGACTGTATTGTCGGCTAATTCCTTGCACACTTCCAGACCAAGCTTGTCCCAGTTCTCTCGGATGGTGCTTAGAGCTGTCTCAAGCCTTTTAACGTCGTCTTGAAGTTCATTTATGGCTTTCAGCCTTCTATTGCGTATGATGGTATATTCATTCGTGAAGTTTCCGGATGAATCTATTTCTACCTTACCACCGGCAAGTTTCTCAAGCAATTCCGTTTGTTTAAGCTTTCTTACTATATCGTGGAGTTTCTGTGAAACCAGCTGAGGACTTATTCCTTGTTCCTCGGCAATTTCTTTATCCTCCTTGCAGTCACGGTACTTTGCCATGATTAGTTCTGTTTCCTTTTCCGTCAGGTTATTTGACAGGATATACCCGAACCCTTGCATCTGGGAACCGGTCAGTCCTCTCGAGATATCAAAACCGAGTATGGAAAAGATATTTTCTGGGAAGCGTTTCTCGTCAGTGCGGATATTGTAATCTTCTATAAGGAGATTGAGGGCATCTTCGGTAGCATCCCTTTGCCAGACATCAATTGTCATATTGACATACGGAGAGTATGGGTTCTGAGCATGGAGCTCGTCATAATGTCTTATAAATCTCTTCAGATTATAGATATTATCGTTGTCTTTCATCGTGATACCTCTGCCATAAGTTTCAAATATACATTTACCCGGTGAATGATTTTATAAATTCCAATGTTTTATTTAGAGTGGCTTGATTCTTATACAGAATGACGAAACCAAACAGGTCATCCCACTGATATATAATCTCAAGTTCATCCTGTTTGAAACGATATTGCCATTCGCTGACTTCTTCAATGTCCCAGCCAGTCTTGTCCTTTACTCTTAAAATAAATTCTAATGCACCGCTCTTGTTATCATCTTCCCATGGATCGCGAGCAAGTTTTCCCCATCCTGAACCGTCTTTGTCTTCAATATATATCCAATACTCTTCTTCATTAATACGACCAATGCTATACCTGTATTCTGGGTGCCTGTCCATAATTCAATTCCCCTGCTTAAAAACTCAAAACTCTTTCCTCAGAGCCTATGATTTTTTGCTGTTTTACCAGTATTTAGAAATATTCTTGATGATATTTATCAGGTGATACCTGCCATCCTCACTGATATCCGGTTTTGCAGAAAGGATTCTGCAGAAATAAGCAAGGGCCCTGTAATAAGATAGATGCTTGGATAAGGAAGTATATCTTTCTGCAAAATCATCAAGAAGTCGCCATACATAGAGTTCTCCCAATTTTAAGTTCTGTCTTATATAAGCACTGTCATCCCTAACACTCTCGCCAAGTCTCTCGCTGTCTTCTTTGGCTTTCTTAGTGACCTCATTGCATAGATCGGAAAGGGTATTTATCAAAGCTTCATAATCCTTTCGCTGCTCTTCCAGGATATCATTTTCTGAAAGTACCCATGACTTGTCTACGATGGAGGCCATGAAAACTACTAATGGGAGTATGCGGCTGTACTGAGGCTCATCAAAATTTCCCATGAGATGAACAAATACATCTTCAAGTACAGTAAATGCCTTTTCCTTAAAGCTGCCTGTCTTGTCTTTATTCCTTCTGTACAACCTTGCACAGAATTCCCTGGCCTTTTCATCTGTAGGCATATATTTTTCCTTTAGCAGGTACATAATGAAGTCGCCATCACTCTTATGGTTGTTGTCAGCCCGGTGTGCCTTAACGATTCCTTCAAAAAGGTCCATATCATATTCGGATCCAAAAGTCAGTTTTTTAGGGTATTCGATCCTGTCGCCCATGTTATTGCCTCCAAAATAATTGCTTTTGTTTGTGCGTTCTCAATGCGTATCGCAATACGAACTAAAATTATAATAGCACCTATTTCTGATTTTGTAAAGTGCAAAATGAATATAGCCTCGGAAATGCCTGTTTATAGACACTCCGAGGCTATGTAGGTTATTGATCAGATATGCTCAGGTTTATCTTAACCTGACAATGCCATATCCTCTCTCCTGCTTCTGTACCTGATAGAGACAGTCGTCGATCCAGAAGGTTATCTTGTCTTCTGCTTCATCATTTGTTGCTATATTGGTACAGATAAGGTTAGATATGGAACTGGAGCCACCGAGGGCTTTAGGAAGTATATGATGTACATTCCAACCGCAGTATATAAATTCACCATTGTTAAATACACAGTAGTCGGGATTTCCGTATGCTTCCCGGTACATAAGGTTCCCATGGAAGTCCTCGGCGTATCTGCTGTTCCCGTAAGCAGATTCCCATAACTTTAGGGCATTTTTCTTATTGATCTTCATCTTGTTCACCTCCTGACCCGGCCCAAAATAAAAACCGTACACGCTATGCATGTACGGCAGAAAGACCGGATTCCCGCTTTACACGCATAGCAACCAGAGCGACCGTTGTTGATCGCTTCTGAATCGATATGGTGTAAAGCATCGGAACAATAGTTTACGCACCGGAGGTTTATCACTACTTTCTCGGAGAATCACCTAGGATGTATGTTCCCCGATAGATCCGCATGATTTACTGTAACACGACACTATTATCCCTTTCACACAGAGCCATGTACATCTCGCTTACAATTCGGCTTCCTAGTAAATCCTTATGAAGGGCTATATATATGCAACTCTGACGGCAATAATAATGTTTACGATGATACTGTAGCATATTGATTTACAAAAATCAACTCATTTTAATGAGAATGTTTCAGTAGTTTTCGGGATTTTTCAAGGGATGGGATGAAAGGCAGGCCGGTACCAGCTTTGAGGTCCTTTCTCGGGCTCCAGTCTGTCATTGCGGGAAATACGTATGATACTACAGGCAGATCATATTGGTAATCTTAGATTTTTGCACTCCCAAAGGGGAATGTTTGTCCTTACCATGACGACATATGCCTTATCCATGACATGTCCTTTACCATCGCGCCCACAAAAAACAGCCATCGTGTCTGATGGCTGCCTTGATCGCTATTCTTCTCTATCCTTTTTTACATTTCTTAGTATTTCCTTTACTTCCTGCTCACATGCCATCCTTGCTTCAATAGCCTGTCGGAGACGCTTCTCATGACAGGCATCACATAATGTCTGCACCCAGTGAATTCCAACCTCCGAATCATTTCTCAACTTTCCATCTGCACCGCACTTTTCACAGATATTCTTGCTTTTCTGTTCAGCCGAGCGTACTATGGAACGGATATCCTGCCTTCGTTTTGCCGTGGCAGAATCTGTATCGGTCTCTGTAGGTTCAAAGCGCATGCTCACCCCGGTAGCAAGGTTATCGAATGCTGCAATCCCGCAGGGAGCATCCGTGTATCCATAATAGAACCTTAGCGTACCGAATTTTTCTTTAATCTGGGCCGGAACAAAGTTGATATCATCCAACCCAAGGCCATCCTTCTCATACCTTGCTATAATGGCCTTACAGCACTCTTTTAGCAGCTGATACCACCCACGCGCACACTGAAAGCCATATTTTCTATAAATGTTATTGTCGTCATCAGGGTCCTGTTGCATGAACGGGTACTCTTCCTGCAGACTCACCTTCCAGTCTTCAAGAGGTACTAGATTGCCTCTCAAATCTGTTCTCTCTTTTACAACCATTCCACAGCCCCTCTTACTTTCCTATACTCATGCCGACATTGCCGCAAGCAAGCAATGATCTGAAAGTTCACCGATCAAATCTCCATCAAGGGCAAATCCGGATGGATTAAATTCACTCCATGCCTTTTGGCTGAATAATATGTGATCGATATTCCATTCCTGGAAAAAGTCGTTGCGAATTGTAGGAAACCCCGTTGCCACTTCTTTGTATCCCATCTCGTTTAATGTCTGGATATGGACACCGTCAGAGGATTCCTGGAAGTCTCCGAGTAGGATCACCCTTTCGTCTCTCTGGGAAACGGCTTCTGAAATAACCTCTTCCCATAATTCCGAGTGAAGCTTTTTACGCAGCGAGACATACCAGTCTGGCTTGCCGGCAAAATTCGCGGTCTGTACCATATAAATATTCATAATC
>JAEEGL010130955.1_pt1 | contig 14479 bp, 14 predicted proteins | sample 9134231 | NCBI WGS metagenome assembly JAEEGL01 (sample SAMN16246548, study PRJNA631951) | gut metagenome | biome: gut microbiome; feature: rumen; material: fiber-attached | host: Bos | place: Iran: Karaj | collected 2018-10
CAGTACTGATGGAACCGTTCGGAATCCACTTTGCCTTCCAGCACCTGATCAATGTAGGTCGTGTCATTCCGTTCGTTGCCGACGGTCAGATATACATTGAAGTTATGCAGACCGGTAACCCAGGTCATGTTCTGGTTGGTGCCGGCGACCCGGGCAACGAGCACGTCCCGCCTCAGTTCCGCGTTGATGGACTCCTGTTGCTCGAAAGCGGCCTTGCCGTTGGCGAAGGCGGCCAGCTGGCTGTCCTGGGTGCCGTTGATCAGCATCTCCGGATCGGAATACTTGAAGAGCAGGGCCACATACTGGCAATACTGATGGAAGCGCTCAGGATCCACCTGGCCGGCCAGCACCTGGTCGATGTAGGTGGTGTCGTTGCGCTCGTTGCCCACGGTCAGGTAGACGTTGAAGTTGTGCAGACCGGTGACCCAGGTCATGCCGGTGGTGGTGCCGGCGACCATGGACACGACCATGTCGATGCCCAGCTCGTCCTTCATGCCGTCCAGCTTCTCGAAGGCGGCCTGATAGGCGTCGAAGTTCGTCAGGGTGGCGGGATCGATGCCGGCGCGCTCGAGCAGGTCCTTGTTGTAGGCCAGACCATAGCCCTCCACGGCCACGGGGAAGCCCACGATCTTGCCGTCCGCGATGTAGGCGGCGGAGGTGTACTGCGTCCACTCGGCACCGTCCTGGGGAGCGATCTTGTCGGCCCAGAGCTCATAGCCGGTGGGGCCCTCGATCACCCAGATGTCAGGCTCACGGCCGGACTGCATCTCAGCCTTCAGCACGGTGTTGTAGTCGGAGGAGCCGCCGCCGGTGATGATCTTCACCGGGACGCCGGTCTTCTCTTCATACAGCTGGGCAAAAGCTTCCAGAGCGGCGGTGATCTCCACCTTGTTCTGGCAGATCACGAGATCGGCCAGCGCGGAGGTGGCAGCCATCAGCATCACGACGGCAAGACAAAGCGCGATGATCTTCTTCATGAAACATTCCTCCTGTTCTGTTTTCCCCCTTCACCCGGGGGAACCATCTGTCGGAATTATATCTGTTTCTTACCAGATTGTCAATAGACGAAGGGTCCGGTTTCCAGGCGCGGCCGAATTTTCGCCGTTTGCTGCCATCTGCTTCCCCTGCTGCGTATATACCCATGTCAGCGGTGAAACACCGCTGGCCAGACCGGAAATCAAGACGAATATACGGAGGTAACCGATGATGAAGAAACTGATGGCTGTACTGTGTGCCCTGCTGCTTGCCTGCGCTGCCGTGAACGGCTTTGCCGATGCGGTGATCAGGCCGAACACGTCCGAGACCTTCAGGACCCTGGTGGGCGGGAAGAGCTTCGAGGCCAGGATCGCCGGGCTGGAGTCCGTGGGCGAGGACGAGGACGCGAAGTTCTCCGTGATCATCACCATCTGTGAGCGGGACCGGTACGACGCGGCGCAGATCGAGAACCTGGCGGTGCACGACGTGCTGTACTTTGGGGACGGATCCGGGATCGCGGTCATGGAAGTGATCCCCGATGAGTTCGGCATCACGGTGAAGGGCGGCTTCGGTGATGCCTACAACTTCACCAAAGGCGAGGACGGGTGCTACACGGCCGCCACGGAGACCGACTTCCCCCTGTGGACGGAGGTCCTCACGGTCAAGGTGCCCCTGGAGAAGGACATCTGCTTCCGTGACTGGGGCGATCCGGAGAACCTGGACGCGCCTGTGGAGCGGGGCTTCGACGAGCTGCTTGATGCGCTGCAGAGCGGGACGGATTTTGCCCCCTACAACACCCGGGTCACCTTTGACGAGAATGGCAGGCTCGTGGAGTTCCTGTACACCTATTCCCCCTGGAACTGATCTTCTCTCAAAACGGTCTATGGAAGGAGAAAGACGCTGCCGGCTCCCATGCGGGGCCGGCAGTCCTTCCGTCAAGGGAGAGGGGGAGGGGGTCCGCAGGTCCCCTGTGGATCGCCGCTCCTTCCTTCATTCATTGCAAACGGCTTGCCAGGTCCATTGTTTTTTGGGAACCGTTGGCGTATAATGGAGCACAGATGCCGGGGACCGGGCTTCGCGGCATCATGGAGCGCCGGGGACCGGGTTTTCCGGCAGAAGGGCGCAACAGCGGGCCGGACTGGAATCCGGCCGGAAGAAAGGAAGGAACCTCGGATGAAGAAGCTTCTCGGATGGATGCTTGTGGTGATGCTGCTGGCCGCGATGACCGTGCCGGTTCTGGCGGAAGAGCAGGGGAGGAAAATGTATGTCTACACGCAGAATGGAAAGCCGCTGCTTGTTCGTTCCAGCCCGAGCCTGACGGAGGACAATGTGGTCGACAGCCTGCCCTACGGGGCCGTCGTGTTCACCTATGGCAGCCCCAAGACCGGCTGGACATACATTGAGTACAGCGGCAAGCCGGGCCCGCGCTATGTCCTTTCCCGCTATCTGGTCAAGGATAAGCCCGCGCCCCACACCCCTTCGTCTGGTACCCCAGCGGAATCCAAGTCCTTCGACACCAGGTCGGCTGTCACCGTCGAGCAGATCAACACGCTGCTGGCTTCCGCAAAGGCGGTTGAGCCCTACAGTGTAACGATCCGTCCTACTCGCTCCAGCGGCTGGGTATACCTGCGCTGGCTCCCGAGCAAGAACTCCAGGCAGATCGCGACCTATGGCGCGAACTATCAACTGACTGTGATCGCCGAACTGAAGGACTGGTATCAGGTGCAGGATCCCGCCACCGGTATGGTCGGCTTTGTGTACAAGAGCTATATCCAGTGATCCGAACATGAAACAGACTGGGGGATGAACAGATATGAAAAGAACCATCGCGCTGCTACTGAGCCTGACGCTGATCCTGTGCATGACCGCCGGACTTGCGGAACAAACGGCGGAGAAGACCCGGCTGGGCACCCTGGAGGTCGGGAAAGCGTTTATGATCCAGAGCATGATCCCGGAGAACTACACCTTCAGCCTCATCACATCCAGCGAACTGAATCTGGTCGGCGTCCTGTCGGGCGGAGAGGGCCGGCCCACGGTCTATATCTCCATCGCCTACAGCGAAGAGTACGCCGGCGTGGAACGCTTCAACGACGTGGATGAGGCCACCGTCCAGGAGATCCGGGAGAGCTTCCTGGACATGGATGACGTGGTGTTTGAGGACCTGGAGACGGCATACGGCACCCGCCTGCTGAAGGTGACTACCGGCAACAAGTCCTTTGCCGATATCTACACAATCTACAAGGGCTATGAGCTGGAGTTCGTCATCACGGCGCAGGGCGAGGTCCAGGACGCGGACGTGCAGATGCTGGTGGACTTCATCAGTGAAATGGACTTCGTGGATGCCGAATAAAGCACAGAACAAACCACAGAACAAAAAACCAGGCACCTCCGGCACCGGCACGTTCCGGCAGCCGGAGGTTTTCATTTCGGCGACCCCGCGCAGCGTGCGGAGACTGGGACGAAAAAACCGCCCCGTCTCCGGAGCGGCTGTCCCGGTCCCCGCATCTGATCTGCCCTGCGGCGCTGAAAATGCGGGATCCCGGTCTTCTGCCTCCTCATCCCGGCAGAATGGAGAAGCCAGTCTCAGTGTGCCTCGTCCTTTCCGGGCTTCCGCCGATCGATCCACAGAAACAGCAGGAACAACAGGATGCTTCCACCCACCACACCGCAGAAGAGCCGAAGCCCCCCGAACGGGTAGGGGATGAAGCCGTTGAAACTGCGCACGATCACGATCTGCTGCCCCACGGACAGCGGGCCCTCCGGCCGTGCATACCGGACCTGAACGATCTGCTCCTCATCGCCGTCGAGATACTTCACCTGCAGCGGAACGACCCTGTAGCTCCTTGAACCATGCCGGGTGGACCGTGTGACGCTGGTCACCCGGCCGACGCCGACGATGGTGCCGGTGTAGCGGGGCTGGATATAGGTGTAGAGGAAGCCGGCTAGACTGAGGGCCAGTACAGTGATCAGGATGACCCGGATGCCCTTCTTCATCAGTCTCACCTTCTCCATCGGACTTCCGCCCTTTCTTGTCCAGCATTCTATATCACATGACACCGTGCTGCGTCAAGGGAAATCTGGAGGCGGGATCTTCTGCGATAAACCGCAGCGCCCGGGGCGGCTCATTCTTCCGGGATCTCATCCCTTCAGGCTGCCAGCATCTGGGAGAAGCAGCAGCTCTCGTCCGGGTACTCCATCCTGGAAAAGCGGTGACGCCGGTCGATCCCGAACCAGCCCAGCAGACCGGAGAGTGTGTCCTCCGAAAGACCGTGTCCGACGCCGACCATCAGGCTCTGGCCGCCGCTGCAGCTGGAGACAGCCGCATAAATGCGTACGCCGTTGTAAAGGAAAACATCCATCTGCTGATCTTTTCCCAGGTAAACCAGCTGCTCGGGGTTGAACATGGCTGCACCTCCTGATGCGAATATATGTTCGCTTGAATGGGCCAAAATGATGGGCGGCCGCCCGCCCAGATGGATGCTGCTGTGTGTCTGCCTCAGTACTCCATGCCGAATGCCTTGTGGATCATCCGCTCCTGCTCCCTCGAAGGGATGTCGTCCTCACGCACCATGCCGATGACCCGGCCGACCGGCATGCAGCTGTTGTCACGGCTGATGCGGATCAGGGGGAACAGGGGGTTCAGGGACACAAGACCTTCGGCCCGGAACTGTTTGATGTAGCTCTCGCCGTTCACCACAAACAGTCCGATGTCCCCGTACTGAAGCTCCTGCGTCTTTTTCACGTACACCAGGCTGCCGTCCGGATACATCGGCTCCATGCTCTCGCCGTTGACCCGGACGATGAAGTCGCACTGCTCCTGCAGACGGTTGGCCTTTACATAGACCTCATGGAAGGCGGATTCCCCCTCCATGGGAGCGCCGACACCGGCAGCCGCGGCTGCCTCGGCCATGGGCACGGGGCGGTAGGTACTGCGCAGAAGGGCGAAGTCCGCGGTGCACTGCTGCTGCAGCAGGCTGCCGATCATCTGGCGGACCACAGACCGATTGCCTTCCGACAGATCGCGGTATTGCGCCAGCAGATCCAGCTCTTCCCGGGTGGAAGCGTCCCTGCCCGTGATGCCGAGCAGCTCATGGACCGGGATGCGGAGCACCTCGCAGAGACGGGGGATCACGCTGATGTCGGGCCGCGTACGGCCTGCCTCCCAGTTGGTGATCGCATTATTCGTGTATCCCAGCAGGGCGGCGAGCTGTTTCTGCTCCATATGGGCTTCCTGCCGGTACCGCCTGATGGTGAGGCCGATCTGATTGTCCCGGCCCAGCACGGCAGGCCTTCCGGCACTGATCCTCTTCTCTTCCATGGGATGCCGCTCCTCTCCCCAAACGTGCTCCTCTTGATGGATCGACTGGATTGTAACACATTATTAATACAATGTCAAGAGTTTTATCACATACAAACTATTAAATGTGTGCTGCCGAATGAAAAAAGGTGCATCCTAACAGTGAGAAGGGCAACGATCATCCATATGCAAACCTGAAGCCGTTGTCCCTGCAGTACTGCTCGGCCGGGCTGCCCGGGGTCACCATCAGGGTGAGGCAGGGATCCGTTCGCCACGCATGGACCTGACAGCCGGTGAAGGCGTCTGCGCCGATCGTGGTGACACAGGCCGGGATGACGAGACGTCTCAGGGCGGTGCAGCCGAGGAACGCCCGGGCCTCCACGCAGGTGACGCCCTCCGGGATCGTGAACGACAGGGCCTCCCTGCCTGCCGGATATCGGAGCAGTTTCGACATCCCCTTGTCATACAGGACGCCGTCGACGGAGGCGAAGCGCTCGTTTCCCGCATCCACATCAATGCCGGTCAGGCTTTTGCAGGGGTCGAACGCCCCCTCCCGGATGCATCTGACCCCCGCGGGGACGGTGATTCGGCACACATGACGGCAGTTCCTGAAAGCGTCTGAGCTGATTTCGGCGACCCACGGCGGGATCGCGATTTCAGCCTGGTCTTTGAAAATCCTGCAGAGCAGGCGATTAAGTTCCGCCTCGCTGATGACTTCGATGCCCAGGGCCGCCGCGCGTCTTTTTTCCGGGGAGGCGGTGTACGGGTCGTCCGTCACCAGGTAGTCCACCTGGGGCTGCACACAGGGGGCCAGCTTCCCGCCAAGCGCCTCGATGCAGGCCCTCGCCTCCCGGTGATCCCGGAAAGTGGCCAGCCTGCCCGAGAGGACAAAGACCAGCCCTTCGACGCCTGTGCCATTCTGCTGCCGCAGGGCCCGCTCGAGGAGGCGGTCCTCCTGCCGCTCCTGCTGCTTTTGCAGGGCATTCCTGGCCGCATCCAGTTTTCCAGCGCCGATCCCATGCTGCCGGTAGTCCAGCAGGACGGCCAGGACCGCCGGATCGCGGCTTTCCTCCGCGGCTTGCCAGTACAGATCAAAGCGCGCGGCATTGATCAGCTTCTGCCGGCACACAAAGCTCAGCAGGGAAGGGGTCGACAGAACGAAGCGGATGAAATCGGGGTTTGCCAGCTGCCTGATGATGCAGACGGTATGCGCTTTTCCCCGTTCACTTGCGGGATCGGCGTCCGGCTCCCCGGCAAAACCGATCAGTGCGTAAGGCTGAAACCGCACGGGGAGCATATCCGGCGTCGGGACGTGGAAGCATCGCAGGGCTGGACAGTCATCAAAAACGCCCTGCCCGAGGCGGGTCGACGAAGCGGCAATGGCAACGCTTCGGAGGCCGCGGCAGCCGCGGAACGCAAAATCCCCGATGCGGGTGACGCTCTCCGGGACGGTGACGCCGGTTAGGCCGGTACAGCCGCGGAAGGCCCGGTCCCCGATCCGGGTGACGCCCTCCGGGATGGCTACATGACCGCCGGCGCCGGCATATCCGGTCAGAACGCCATCCTCGATCCGGAACCCAGGCAATTCGGGCGTCCCGGTTGTCTCGTGATCCATGGCAGTCTCCTCCTTTTGTCCGGTGACTGCATCAGCCTCCGGATCACGGAAGCCCAACGCCCGGCAGCGAGGCCTCCCGGAGCTGGTTCAGTGTCCAGGCAAAGGCCCTGGCCGTCCGCAGATCGGGATCCCGGAAGTGGTTCCCGGGGTTCCACTCCAGGACACAAGCGACCCCTTCGTCTGCCAGCGTCCCGCGGACCTCCCGGATGCAGCTCCCGACGGCAGCCATCACCGGGTTCCGGGTTTTTTCCTCCTGGTCCCCCAGGCTGAGGTACACCGCCCGGCTGTGGATCCGGTTCGCCTTCAGGTATCCCATGAAGCCCGGGAACCAGACGGAGGGCGAGGCCGCGGCCACGGCGGAAAAGTGCCCGGTCCGGCCGGCGGCCCACAGCGCAAACAGACCCGCCAGGGAATACCCGCCGATGATGAAGGTCTTTCCCGTTTCGCCGCAGTACGGAAGAAGCTCCTGAATAAAGGCTTCCGCGCCGCCGCCAAAGTCCTCCCTGCCGAAAACGGCCGGGGCCGCCCAGGGCGAAAGATCGTGGTTCCAGCGCTCCACCTTCGCCGCGAGCAGACAGAAGTCCACATCAGAAAGATGCCGGATCTCTTCGGCTTCATGGTGGATCCCGGAGAGCTCCCGGCCGTCCACGGGCTGGATCAGCACCATGGCGGCGTCCGGGTTTCCGAATGGCCGGATCTGCATCGCGGTTTCCTCACCAGTCGGGATACCAGGCCTGGATCTGTTCCGAGGGGATCTCAAAGTGCTGATAGTCCTTCCTGTCCTCCCAGTCGCCGCCCCACTCGAAGCCGTGCTCCATGAAGAGGCTGAAGCAGAGATCGCCCCTTTCGATCTTGTACTGGAACGCCGCATCCCGGTCCAGATAGGGTTCCCCCGTGACGGGCTCGACGATCCTTTCCCCGTCCACCACCTTGGTGTAGGGGTTGTACAGGGTGTTGACGTCCACTGCCAGGCCGAGGCCGTGCTTGGAGATGCGGGTCGTGTGGGAGATGAAACGGAAATTGAAAGCGGAGGAGTTGTTGTCCTCCATGGAGAGCTCGTCGTCCGCGCCGTACTCATCCACCAGCCGGATCTTCTCGATGGGATAACCTGCCTCGTAGAGCCGGCGGAAGATGTCCAGCACGTCCTCCGCGATGTGCACGTTGACGATCATCTCGCCCTCGTGGGTCACGCCCTCCGCATCGACATGCAGGACATGCAGATACCGCAGCTCTTCCCGGGGGAGGGTGCAGTCCGCCTTGAAGGACTTCCCCTCGATCCGGGCAAAGATCTCGTCTGTGATCGGCGTGATGAAGAATGCGCTGTCCGCTGCCGCGACCGGAGTGGATTCGGCACAGACGAACGCCCACGGAAGCAGCAGGGTCAGCACTGCCATCCACAAAAGCAAGCCGGTTTTCTTCATGATGCTCTCCTCCTGTCCATTCGGGATCCTGCCGCTGAGGCTGTGGCGATCGGACCACGGATCCCGTTTTTTTCCATACGCATCCCCCGTCCCGGGGTCACAACGCCGCCGGGGAATCTCTTCTCCCGGGCAGCAGGATCCTGAGCGCGGATCTGCCGCGCCCGCTTTGCTGTTCAGGGCCGGACCGTGGCAATGTACTCCACAGCGCCGGGGACGGGGATCCCGGGATCGGCGATGACGACCTCCGGCTTTTCTCCCCTCTCCTCCAGCCCCATGACGAAATGGCACAGGGCGATCCCGACATCGATCTTCTGCAGGTCTCCGGTTTTTTCGCCGGCATAGCCCTTGTCCCGTTTCTCATAGAAGTGGAACCCCTCCGCCGTGAAGAGGACGCGCCAGGGCTGCTTATTGACCGCGGAAGGCGCCCAGCGGACCATCTCCATCAGATCCGCAAGCCCATCAAACTTCTCCGGGGACAGGGCTTTCTCCCACACCCCGTCGAAGAACAGCTTCTCCGCGGGCATCCTCGTATCGGCGCCGACGCCCCTGCGCATCATGGACTCCCGGAGGGAGCGCTTTGGGGCGGGGTAGCCGAGGGGGCTGACACAGGGCATCATCTCGCCTGCGGCAAGTCCGGCCGCCTGCTCGAAGAGGTCCCGCTTCATGGTGCCGCCGATCCACGTGGTGCCGATCCCCAGAGACCAGGCATACAGGACCAGCTTCTCAAAGGAATAGCCGAAGGCCGCATCGGCATACGGGACCCGGTCCACCTTGCCGGCGACGTAGAGCGTTTCGCCGGTCAGGACCGGACTCGACAGCCCGTGTTTTCCGGCATCCAGCAGCACGAAGCGCACCGGGATGCCGAAGGGGTTTGTGATGGTCTGCAGATACTGCTCGAGCTGCGCCCTGTCCTCTGCGCGGACGGGCCTCCCGTCGAAGGTCCGGACACTCTTTCTTCCTTTGATCGTCTTCAGCAGTTCAGACATGATCGGTCCTCCTGTTCCATGTGCTGTGGTTTTTGATGCCGCCGGGCCATGCCGGTCCGGCCGTTTTCAGCGGCTTTGGGATCCCGGTCAGGGTTTGATCTCCAGGGTGATCCGGAAGGGCCGCGCTTCCCCGGGATGGTGGCTGCATGCGGGCTCCGAGGCGATCCCCCGCAGCACGGTGAGAGGCAGCCGGTCCTCATGAAGCAGGGATTCCGGCACCGCGTCTGCGCAGCGCACCGTCAGGGTGCCCTGGGCGTCCGCTGCGGCGTACTCCAGGATGACCTCCATGTCCGGCGAGGCCTGCGCGGGGAAGAGGGTCTGCTGCACCAGCTCCTCGAAAGCCAGCTGCATGTGGTACGCCATCCTGTACGGGACCTGGTTCCGGCTGCAGTAGCTAACGATGTCTCCCAGTGCGCCGGGGAAATCGTAGTCCCTGCTCCGGATCGCCAGTTCCAGCACCTTGAGCTGCCGGATGAACCGGCGCGTGTTCTCGCTGACCGGGTGGTTGAAAATCTGGTCCGGCGTGCCGTCCTCGCAGATGCCGCCGTCATCCATGAAGAAGACGCGGTTGGAGATCGCCTGGGCAAAGCGCATCTCATGGGTCACGATCAGGAGGGTCTTGCCGGTCCTGGCCAGGTCGCGGATGACCGCCTGCACCTCACCCACCATGGTGGGGTCCAGGGCGCTGGTGGGCTCGTCCAGCAGGATGATCTCCGGGTCCATCGCCAGGGTGCGGGCAATGGCAGCGCGCTGCTTCTGTCCGCCGGAGAGCTCGTCCGGATAATTCAGCGCCTTCTCCGCCAGACCCACCGTGCGCAGCAGCTGCATCCCCCTGTCATAGGCCTCCTGGCGGCCCATTCCCAGCAGATCCATGGGGGAGAGCATGATGTTCTCGATCACCGTCAGGTGCCCGAACAGGTTGAAGGACTGGAACACCATGCCCATCTTCCGCCGCACCCGGTGGATGTCGCGCTTTTTGTCGGTGATCTCCTCTCCGTCGATCCAGATACGCCCCGACGTGGGCTTTTCCAGCAGGTTGATGCAGCGCAGCAGGGTGCTCTTGCCGGTGCCCGACGGTCCGATGACCGAGATCACGTCGCCGTCGCGGATCTCCACGCTCACGTCCTTCAGGGGGACCGTGTTGGGGTATTCCTTCCTCAGATGCTCGATCTTAATCATCGGTCTTCACTCCCTTCAGGATCCGTTTCGGATCGCGTCTCTTCGGGTCGATGCCCACGCGGATGCGGCTGACGGCGAAACCGAACAGTCCCTCCAGCACGAAGTAGATCACCGTGATGGCGATCAGCGGGAAGAAGGCCTCGTAGGTGCGGCTGCGCACGATGTCGCCCATCTTGGTCAGGTCCTGCACCGCGATGTATCCCACGATGGCGGTGGCCTTGATGAGCCCGACGATCTCCCCCTGGTAGGCGGGCAGCACCCGGGGAACCGCCTGGGGGAGGATGATGCGGAAGAAGGTGTGCCGCTCCGTATGCCCCAGGGCGTAAGCGGCCTCGTACTGGCCGATGTCCACCGCGCCCACGCCCATTTTCAGGAGCCCGAACACCGACGCGCCGAAGGTCAGGGTGAAGCCGATCACTGCCACGAAGACACCGCTGACGGCCACGGAGCCGAAGATGATGTAGTACAGGATCATCAGCAGCACCACCATGGGCATGCCCTGCACCAGCCACATGCTGAAGCGGGTGACCCCGTTGGCCACGGCATTGCCCCTCCGGCAGAGCAGGAACACGCCGAAGCCCAGCGCCGTGCCGAACAGGATGGAGAGCAGCGTGATGAGCAGGGTGGTGCCGATCCCCTGCGCAAACAGCTGCCAGCGCTCCTCCCGGAGGAAGGTCTTCTCAAAGCTCTGGCGGATGGAATCCCAGAAGGACACGGCTTCCTCCCGCCCCTTGTCCGCCCGGACCACCAGCACAAAGGCGGCCGGCTGATAGTCGATGAAGTCCACCGATTCCCGGCGCTCCGCCGTGGCGATGATGGAACCGGCTCCCATCAGCGCCTTGCCCGACTGCACATAGGAGAGAACGGCGGAAAACTCCATCCCGACAAACTCAACATGCATATCCATTTCCTTCGCCATCAGCAGGATCATCTCGATGTCGAAGCCCTTGATCTCCCCGCCGGCCCCCGCGTAGCTCATGGGCTCCAGGGTATCGCAGGCTGCCACCCGGACGGTGCCGTTCAGGCCGGGCCAGTCCTGGGCGGGCAGGGTCTTGACCGAATCGTCGGAGCCGGTCCACTTCTGCCACAGGGCGAGCCGGGTCTCCGGAGGGATCGCGTCACAGGCGGCCTGCCATGCCTCCCTGCGCTCGTCCCCCTTGGCGAAGGCGAAGCCGAAGGTGCTGTCCTGCAGCGGAAGCGGGAAGAGGGCGATCTCGTCGTCCCGGTTGACCGCCAGCTGCGCCACGGCGTTGTTGTTGAGCGCGGCGTCCGTCTTGCCGCTCTTCAGCGCGAGCAGGATATCGGACATGTTGTTGAAATAGGTAAAGTGAGCCACGTCCGGCGCCTTGCTCAGCACAAGGTCTTCGAAGGGCGCGCCGGTGAGCATGGAGACGGTCTTTCCCTTCAGACCGGAGAAGTCAGTGATTTCCGGCCTGGCAGCGGCTTCGGCCGGGCTCCGGTCGGACTTCAGGACAGCCATGACGGTCCGGCCGGAGAAGTTGGGGTCGGAAAACAGCACGCTCTCCGCCCGCTCCGGGGTGACGGAGATCCCCGCAGCGGCAAAATCGCATTTGCCGGACTGGAGCGCGGGCAGGATCCCGTCGAAGTTCATGTCCACGATCTCAAGGCCGTATCCGTATGCCTGGCAGAACAGGGCAGCGATCTCCATGTCATAGCCCACCACTTCGCTTCCGCGGACATACTCAAAGGGTGCGTAGCCCGACTCCGTGGCCACTTTCAGAACGCCGTTCTCCGCGGACAGCGCGGAAAGATCCGGCATGGCCTTCTCGTCCTCATTCTCCCCGAACCACTTCAGTGCCAGCGCGTCCAGCCTGCCCTCCTCCCGCAGCTGTGCGAGGAAGGTGTTGAACTGTCCCCGGAGCGCTTCCCCGGCCCCGGTGCGGGGAAATACAAAGGCGAACTCGTAGGAGTCAAGGTATTCCGGGAGATAGGTGATCCGGCTGTTCTCCTGCATCAGGTACTGGACCACCGGCTCATCCATCACAAAACCTGCGATCTTGCGGGTCGTCAGCGCGCCGACCAGGTCCGCCTTGCCATTGAAGTACGCGACCTGCGCCCCCGGTAGCGCCTGGGTGACCATGGCGTCAAAGTTCGTCCCGGTCTGCACCCCGACGGTCAGCCCGTCCAGCTGTGTCAGGGCGGTGTATTCACCGGCCGGCGGCGTCGATGGGTCTGCCTGTCCGGCACCGGCAAGGAAAAGCAGGACGATGGTCAGCAGGCAGATCGTTTTTGTCCGGATCCTGTCCATTCTTTCACGGCTCCCGTCATTCTTCGTGCGTCCGGCCGGGCGGGATGCGCCAGCCGTCCCTGCCCCGGGCGGAGCGTGCGTCTGGAATAGCACATCCGCCGGGAGCCGGTTGCGTCATGCTGATTATAATGCGGAAAGGCTCACTTTGCAACGATGGATTGAGCCATTTACGACAGCAGGCCGTCGGTGAGTTTTCCGTCAGTTCCCCCTTCCAGAACGAAACGGTTTGTGATAAAGTAGGGGCAAACCTTCCGAACGGACCGCGGAGAAGCGCCTTCGCGCGGAAGGACAGGAGGATTTGCCATGCTGATGGAGACGGAACGCCTGCGGCTGCGGGCGTATACACTGGACGACCTGGACGCGCTCTGGGCGATCCTGTCCGATCCGGAGACCATGCGGCATTACCCCGCGCTTTATAACAGGGAGATGACCCGCCGCTGGATCACCTGGAGCCTGGACAACTATGCGAAACACGGTTTCGGCCTCTGGGCGCTGGAACTGAAGAAGGACGGCACTTTTCTGGGGGACTGCGGGCTGACCCTGCAGTGCATCGACGGGGAGACCCTCCCGGAGATCGGCTATCATATCCACCGGGATCACTGGCGCCGGGGGTACGCCCGGGAAGCGGGCCGGGCGGTGCGGGACTGGGCCTTCCGGAACACGGCTTTCCCGGCTTTGTACTCTTACATGAACGAGGGCAATCTGGCCTCCCGGGCCACGGCGGCCTCCATCGGCCTGCACCAGCTGAAGACCTTTGAGGACCCGCGGTACGGCTCCATGTGCGTCTATGCCCTGAGCCGGGCGGAGTGGACGGCCTCGGGGGAGAGGTGAAGCAGACCCTGGGCTTCGGAAACGGAAAAACGATGTCACCCTGCACGGGCGGCATCGTTTTTGGTCATGTGGGATCAGGCCCGGCCCTCCGGCCCCTCCGGATCCAGGACGGGCGCATCGGGCCTGCGGGGGATGTCTGGGCGCTCCGGCCTTTGGGGACGGGCATTCTCCACCACCTTGCGGAGCAGGGTGAGGAGCTGCTCCTTCTCGCCGTCGCTCAGAACGCAGAGCAGTTCGGAGCGGTCGATGTCCATGGTCTGGCGCATATGCCGGAGCCGGGCGAGGCCCTCCGCCGTGATCTGCACGGTGCAGGAACGGCGGTCCTCGCTGCTGCGCTGCCGAACCACGGCGCCTGCCTGCTCCAGCTTGCCGAGCAGCTCGCTCAGGGAGCCGGGCTGGATGCGCAGCCGCTCCGCAAGGACCCGCTGCTGGACGGGCTCGCCGGCCTCCAGCAGGCTCAGGAGCCGGAACTGGCCGGAGCGCAGACCGGGCCGGGAGAGGGCAAGGTGCCCCGTCATCCGCAGAAGATTCAGGAGCTGGCCGTCGGTGGTCATGTCCTCCAGGGGCAGGGGAGGAAGGGGATGGCCGGGAAAGCCGCCTTCCGGACGCCTTCCCTGGGGGAAGGGCCTGTCCGGAGGGGACGGGGTCATGCCGTCGCCGGGAAAGCCGCCCCGGGGCTGTGCGCCGTAGGGAAAGGGACCGTCAGGATGGGGCGGGCGGCGCCGGCTGCCGGGGAAGGGAGGCAGTTCCGGGTCCCCGCGCCGGTCGTGTTCCGGGTCTGCCGGCTTTTCGGGGCACCGGTCGGGATCAAAAGCATCATGGGGATCAAATCGCATGGCATACACCTCTTTCTGACATTGGTTAGGTACCTGACGATTTCGATGGTAGCACAGAAGAAATCAAAAG
>JAEEGL011694846.1_pt1 | contig 14479 bp, 12 predicted proteins | sample 9134231 | NCBI WGS metagenome assembly JAEEGL01 (sample SAMN16246548, study PRJNA631951) | gut metagenome | biome: gut microbiome; feature: rumen; material: fiber-attached | host: Bos | place: Iran: Karaj | collected 2018-10
CAGACGCGCGTATTCTCTCGGCAGCTTCGAGACTGCTGAAGGAAGACCTTATGGGCGTTATCCTCTGCGGAAACCCCGATGAAGTGAAGAAGGCCGCAGCCGACGGCGGTTTCGCTATTGACAAGGCGCAGATCATCGACCCTCTCACCTACCCCGATATGGAGGAAATGGTAAAGACCATGGCAGAGCTCCGCAAGGGCAAGATGACCGAGGACGAGTGCAGAAACTTCCTCAAGAAGTCCAACTACTTCGGCACTATGCTCGTCAAGATGGGCAAGGCAGATGCCCTGCTCGGCGGCGCAACATACTCCACAGCAGACACTGTACGCCCGGCTCTCCAGATCGTAAAGACCAAGAAGGGCTCCAACCTCGTAAGCTCCAGCTTCATTCTGTTCAGAGAGAAGGACGGCGCCGAGGAAACCATCGCTATGGGCGACTGCGCTATCAACCTCAGCTATTCGGATAAGCTCGACAAGGACGGCAACGTTGTCCTCACAGCCGCTCAGCAGCTCGCTGAAGTAGCGGTTGAAACAGCAAGAACAGCCGCTTTCTTCGGCATTGACCCCAAGGTCGCGGTGCTCAGCTTCTCGACATACGGCTCCGGCAAGGGCGGTACCGTACAGCTCTCTCATGACGCAGTCATCGAAGCCCGCAAGATCGACCCCGAGCTCACTATCGACGGCGAGTTCCAGTTCGATGCGGCTGTTTCCGCAGAAGTTGCAAAGACCAAGTGCCCCGACTCCAAGGTCGCAGGTCAGGCGAACACCTTCATCTTCCCGCTCATCGAAGCAGGCAACATCGGCTACAAGATCGCTCAGCGTCTCGGCGGTTTCGAGGCTTACGGCCCGATCCTCCAGGGCCTCAACGCTCCGATCAACGATCTCTCCCGCGGCTGCAATGCCGAGGAAGTCTACAAAATGGCTATCATCACAGCAGGTATGGCATAATAAGACAAACACAAAAACGGGGAAGGCTCGGTGCCTTCCCCTTTTTTGTTGCGCCCGTGATCAGCAGCAGCTGTTGTTATTGCAGCCGCAGTTGTCGCTGCATCCGTTGCCGCATCCGCCGAGGAGTCCGCCGCCGCAGTTGCCGCAGCAGAGTATCAGGAGAATGATGATAATGAGCGTGCAATTGTTAGTACCGCACATAATGTGGTCCCTCCGTTGATTAAAGTATTATGAAACGTTTCATAATACAATATATGTCAATGTGCGGGATTTGTTGACACCGCACGGAAAATTTCGCGGAGGGACAGGCATTGATAGAATTCAGAGGATTTACCGAAAAAGCCAACGCAGCGCTCAACAAAGCCGTTGACGCGGCTATGGACATGGGGCATACCTATATCGGCAGCGAGCATATATTGTACGGGCTCCTGTGTGTGGATGACAGCGCAGCCTGTGCGGCGCTTGAAAAGTACGGCATCACGGACAAAGATATTATGCGTAAACTCGAGCTGACGATAGGCCGCGGGACTGCTACACACCTGACCACCGCGGACATCACGCCCCGCAGCAGGCGCATACTGGAGAACGCGTTCCGCGGCTCCCGGAATACCGGAAGCAGCTGCGTCGGCACCGAGCATATACTGATGTCGGTCATAGAAGACGAAAGCTGCTGCGGAGCCGTGTTCCTGCGGGAGCTGGGCGCTGACACAAAACGTATAGCCCGCGAATGCGGTACCGCACCACGCAACGGCGCAATCGACCGTGCCCCGGACCGTGAATACCGCAGCACCGTCCTCGACCGCTTCGGCAGAGACCTGACCGCCGCTGCGAAAGCAGGTACACTTGACCCGGTCATCTGCCGCGATGCCGAGACTGCCGCGCTGACAAAGATCCTGCTTCGCCGCCGCAGGAACGATCCCTGCCTTATCGGAGATGCAGGAGTCGGCAAGTCTGCGGTAGTCGAAGGGCTCGCGCTGAACATCGTTTCCGGAAATGCCCCGGAAGAACTGCGGAACTGCCGCGTGTACAGTCTCGACCTTCCGGCACTGGTTGCCGGCGCGAAGTACCGCGGGGATTTTGAAGAACGCATCAAAGCCGTCATCGACGAAGCATCCGGTGACCCGGACATAATACTTTTCATCGACGAGATACACCTGATAGTCGGCGCCGGAGCCGCCGAGGGCGCGATAGACGCTGCAAATATCCTGAAACCCGCACTTGCCCGTGGCGAGATAAGGGTCATAGGAGCTACGACTTCCGATGAGTACAGGAAATATATCGAAAAGGATCCGGCACTGGCACGGCGGTTCCGTGCCGTGTATATCGAGGAGCCGACACCCGGGGACACCGCCGCGATACTGCGGGAGCTGCGGCCGCGCTATGAGGAGCATCATCACGTTGCTCTCACCGACGAAGCGATAGATGCCGCGGTGCAGCTGTCCGTCCGGTATATGGAGGAACGCCGCCTGCCGGACAAGGCCATAGACCTTATAGACGAGAGCTGTGCGGCGGCAAGGCTGGAAACTGCCGGCGACGGTGACAGCAATATCCGGCGCAGACTCGACAGACTGGCGGAGGAGAAAGAAAATGCCGTTATGAAGCAGGATTTCGAGCTGGCTGCGGAGATACGCGACCGGGAAAAGTCCCTCGCCGCTTACTGTGAAGGGCTTATCCCGCCTGATAACCGTGCCCGCCGTATAACCGCTGCGGATATCGCAGCGGCGGCATCCGGGCTTACGGGCGTACCGGTGACGGAGCTCACGAAGACCGACGCAGACAGGCTCATCGGTCTGGAGGAGGAGCTCAGACGTGCCGTCATAGGGCAGGATGCGGCTGTACACGCCGTGGCGGCTGCAATAAAACGCGGCCGCGCAGGCATAGCCCGACATGACAGGCCGCTGGGCAGCTTTCTGTTCGCGGGGCCTACTGGCGTCGGCAAGACCGAGCTCTCCAAAGCCGTTTCCCGGGCGCTGTTCGGCAAAGAAAGTGCGCTGATACGCTTCGATATGTCCGAATATATGGAAAAACACAGCGTTTCCGGGCTGATCGGAGCACCTGCGGGCTACATCGGCTATGAGGACGGTGGGCGGCTCATTGAGGCAGTAAAGCGGCACCCATACCGTGTTCTGCTGTTCGACGAGATAGAAAAGGCTCACCCCGATGTCCTGAACGTACTGCTGCAGGCTCTCGATGAAGGGCATATAACCTCCGCAGACGGTGTAAAAGTCAGCCTGAAAAGCTGCCTCATAATAATGACCACCAACGCGGGTACCGGACAAATGGCCGGCAGAGGCGCCCCGCTGGGATTCAATTCCCCCGGTAACAGCCGTATCTCCGAAGCCGCAAAGTCCGAGATCGAAAAGACGTTCCGCCCGGAGTTTCTGAACCGCATAGATGAGATAGCCGTTTTTTCACGGCTTACCCAGGCGGATATAGAACGGATAGCCGGAAATATGCTGGCAGAGCTTAAAGAAAGAGCCGCGGCGGCGGGGGTTGAGCTGACAGTGACAGACGCGGCGGTGGCAAAGCTCGCTTCTGCCGGATACAGCGAAAAATACGGCGCCCGCAGCCTGTACCGCACGATAGTACGGAAGATCGAAGATCCGCTGTCCGATGCTCTGCTTAAAGACCCGGAGCTCCGGGAAATGACATTTGACGAAAACGATGTAATTTAAAAACAGCCTCCCTCATACTATTATATGAAGGGAGGCTTTATTATGATGAAATATGTAATGACCGTACTGATCACGGCTGCTTTTTTATTTGCGGCAGTGTCGGGACGTATGGACACGCTGTCGTCGGCGTTTCTTGAAGAATGCGGGAGCGCAGTGCAGCTGGCGATAACGCTGACCGGAGTGATCGCGCTGTGGAGCGGGCTTATGCGGGTAGCGCAGAGCTCCGGGCTCACGAAAAAGCTGGCCGCTCTCGCTTCTCCGGTGCTGTCAAAGCTGTTCCGGGGTCTCAGGCGCAGCGGAAAAGCCATGCAGTATATAACCCTGAACATCACCGCGAACATACTTGGTCTCGGAAACGCTTCGACACCCTTCGGGCTGGAAGCAATGCGTGAAATAGAGAAAGAGGAACTCTCCCCTGACCCGCAGACCGCTTCGGACAACATGATAACACTTACCGTGATGAACACGGCGAGCTTACAGCTTATACCGACAACCGCAGCGGCTCTGCGGCTGAAATACGGCTCTGCGGCGCCCATGGAAATACTGCCCTGCGTATGGATATCATCGGTATGCACTCTGACGGCGGCGCTTATATGCTGCGGAATCTGCCGTCATGCGGGAAGAAGGCGGCGTCTGTGAGTTTTTCCGGATTCATTATACCTGCAATATTCGCGGCGGTGCTCATTTACGGACTTTTCAGAGGCACAGACGTATTTTCGGAATTCACCGCAGGCGTAAAGGAAGGGCTGCACACCGTATATGAAGTGTTCCCGTCGCTGTTCTGCCTTGTGGTAACAGTGGCGGCGTTCCGCGCTTCCGGAGGTGCAGAACTGCTCACCGGTCTGCTGTCTCCGGTGCTCGATGCTGTGGGATTTCCTCCCGAATGCGGCGAGCTTATGCTTATGCGGCCTTTCTCCGGCAGCGGAGCCACCGCGATATACGAACAGATATTAAAAAACAACGGCCCCGACAGCTATGCGGGGCGCGTTTCTTCGGTAATTCTCGGCAGCAGTGAGACCACATTCTACACGCTGTCCGTTTATTTTGCAGCAGTAAAAGCCAGAAAGACCCGCTACGCGCTGGCGGCTGCCCTGCTCGGAGACATTGTCTGCGCCGTTACCAGCACGATAGCCGTAAGATTCCTGCTTTAAAACAGCTCTCGCAGGACGCGCTCGAACTCCACGCCGTTCCTTTCCGGCTGTCCGTTTCCTATGGTTACTTCAACCGCACGGCGTGCGAAGCCTGTTGCGGCTCTTACCGCGTCGGAGAGCTTATAGCCCAGCAGAAGCCTTCCGGTCATAACGGACGCAAAGATATCACCCGTACCGGGATAGGACGCAGGCAGGGGTTCCCAGCAGATGCAGGTGTACTCGCCGCTCGCGCCGTCAAGGCAGAGATTCGCGTGTTCGCCTGTATCGAGCACGGCTCCGGTTATTACCGCAGACTTGGCGGAGCGGCAGAGCCGTTCGAGCCAGTTCCGTGCCTGTGCCTCTGTGAGACTGTCGGGGTATGGTTCATCCAGCAGCATGGCGGCCTCGGTGATGTTCGGAGTAATGACCTGCGCTCCTACCGTAAGTTCTTTCATTCTCTCCACCAAACGGGGAGTATATGTCTTGTAGCGCTCACCGTTCTCACCCATTACGGGGTCAACGATATGCATTGCCTGCGGGAACGATGCGAAGAAATCAAGGCAGCTGTCCACCTGCTCCTCCGAAGCGAGAAAACCGCTGTATATGGCGTCGAAGCGTACTCCGAGCTTTTTGTAATGCTCCCTGCACGGCACAAGAAAATCCGTGGTATCGCGGAAAACGAAGTCATCGAACCCGCCGGTATGAGTGGAAAGCACAGCCGTAGGCACAGGTACACACTGTATGCCCATGGCCGAGATTATAGGTATTATCACTGCGAGAGAGCATCTCCCGAAGCCCGACATATCGTGTATGGCGGCGCAGGTAAGCTGTCTGTCCGTAATCATCGCCTCTTTGCTGAATAAATAATGTCAACATTATAACACTTTTGGGAGATTTAGTCAAGCACTTGCAAAAGGAACGGGATTATGTTATAATTTATACATTACAGTGAGCCTCACGTTTCTGTCTGTCCTGACAGAACAGCTGCGGAGAAACAGCGGCGCACTGCACAGAATTATGGAGAAAACTATGACACTTTATGTGAGCGACCTTGACGGCACTCTTCTTAACAATGCGGGCAGGCTGAGTCCGCGCGCCGCGGATATGATCAACTGCATGACCGACGGCGGCACACTGTTTTCATACTGCACCGCCAGAAGCCTTGCCACCGCGGGAAAGATCACCGAAAGAGTACACTTCACTGCTCCTGTGGCGCTCATGAACGGTGTATTCATATACGACCCGCTTACCGATACATACCCCGTGAGGAACATCTTCGGCAGCAGGCGTGCGGAACTGATAAAACAGGCAGTCATCGAAGGCGGCGAGACTCCGATGATCTTCGCTATGATAGACGGCCGTGAACGTGTCAGCTACCTCAAAGACTCCGGGAACCTGAAAGCCTTCCTCACCACAAAGCGCGGAGACAAGCGTATGCGGCCGGTGACGGACTATAAGGATATGTTTGACGGTGAGATGTTCTATGCGGCATTCATAAACCCGAAAAACAAGCCCGCCCTCGATAAGATATTCACGCCGGAGAACGGCTTTTCGTATTCATACTACACCGACACCTACAATCCCTCCGACCAGTGGTATGAGGTGTTTTCCTCCGATGCGGGCAAGGCCAATTCCGTGCTGAAGCTCAAAGAACTCACCGGAGCCGGCGAGCTTGTGATATTCGGTGACAACGCCAACGATATCCCCATGTTCCGTGTGGCTGACCGCTGCTATGCCGTCGGGAACGCGATACCGGAGCTGAAAGAACTTGCGGACGGCATCATCGGCACGAACGAGGAAAACGGAGTCCCCGAATTCATACAGAACGAGGTATTCCCGAAGCTGGCTTACGAGCAGCCGGAGGACATGATCGACGATGAGCGCTTCGAGCAATCGGTGCTGAAAGCCATCGAACGCGAGCGCACCACGATAGGCACCCTGAATGAGAAGCTGATACATCATACACTGAAATGCTACTACTGTGACGACCCCGATCAGGAGGTAAAGATCGGCGGTTTTTATGCCGACGGTGCGGGAGAAAACGGCATATTTGAGATACAGAGCGCTAATTTCAGCTACCTTGCGAAAAAGCTGTCACAGATGCTTCGGGTGAGCCACGTCACAGTGGTCTATCCTTATGCGAAGATCACCCACAGCTACGCGATAAACGGCCAGACCGGAGAAGTCCTGTCCGCCGTCACCCGCACCGACAACTCGTTCTCGAAACTGTTCCTTGAGCTCTACCGGCTCAAAGGCTTCATCACCAACCCCAACCTGACCGTCAGGATAGCATTTCTGGAAATAGACAAGAAGACGTACTACAAGGATTCGACCAGACGCCGCACACGGGGAATGAGAAAGGAAAAGTTCCCTCTTGCCCTGCTGCGGGAGATACGCCTTGAAAGCGGCAACGACTACCGCATCTTCCTGCCGGAAGGTCTGCCTTCCGAGTTCACAAAGGCTGAATTTCAGAAGCTTTGCAGACCCACCGACGCCTCCATAATGCTGTCTGTCCTCGAATTTGCCGGCGTGGTGAAGCGCTCCGGCAAACGCGGCCGCGAACTGCTGTTCACAGTGAATCAACCCGATTGAGTGTTTGAGTGTCGCTTGCGCTTGAATTGCCTCCGGCGGCCAGCCCTTTTGAAAAAGGGCCGGCTCCTAAAACTAATCGCTTCGCCTTGCAGACCCGATAAGCAGTACCCCTTTACAAAGTAACAGACATAAAAATATCTGCTCCTTTTAACTTACGGAAGGAGCAGATTTCTTTTAAATTTATAACGAAGTGGTTAAAGTTTTTTGAAAGGGGTTTGGGGAAAACTTTTTTTCAAAAAAGTTTTCCCCAATACTCGAGCGTCAGCGACTAAAACTCGAGCGTCAGCGACTAAAACTCGAGCGTCAGCGACCAAAGCGTATCAGCGCGGTATCCGCGAACGGATATAATCAAGCACAAAATCGAAATCCGCCTTTTCCGCGTACACCTGATTCTTGAAGAGCATCTCGTTCACCTTGATGACTCCGCGGTGCCGCATGACCTTTATGTTCCGTACTTTTGAAAATTCGGAGCTTATACTGTCGTGAACAGCGGAGTTTATACCGGCACCGGCAAGTGTCGGATTGCCGGACAACAGACCTGCCATTGCAGTGAGCCAGCCCAAAGCCTGCGCTTTTTCAAACTGCTTCTGCATCTGCGTATGGGTGACACCGTTCTCGTCCATTTCAAACAGCACTATGTATTTCCAGCCGTTTCGCGCCGCGACGATCAGATACGAAATGAACGCGAGAACAGTAAACCCAAGGAACAGCAGCGCGAAGATTTTTGCTGTATCGAAAAAGCTCTCCGCGCTCAGATCGCCGTCAGCGAGCATAAGTATAATATCGAACAGGAAAACACCGCCGATTATACAGCCGAAGATCTTCAGTATCATCAGGAATATGGTCGGATTTTTCAGCATATTATACTCATACACCCAGCGATATACTCCGTCAGGACAGAGAACTATATTTTCGGTCACCCGCTGCCCTCCGGCGGGAATCGCGGGAGCAGGTATCTGCTCATGCTGTACAGTCGGGACGCTGTCCGCGCCCATGGGAGCTCCTGCGGTCTTTGCACCGCATCCGGGGCAGAACCGTGCGCTGTCGTCCAGCTGTCTGCCGCAGTTTGAACAGAACATATAAATCACCGTTTTCCTTATACGACAAGGCAGAATACTTCAGTTTATACTCCGTCGCTTTACTGACCGGCTGCCGGAATCATTTCCGGGCGGAAGAGACAATCATTTCTTCAGCAGCTTGGAGAACTCAAGAGCCTTTCCCAGATCACCGCCGACCTTGAGTTTCCCGAGCGTGAACGCGGCCACGGCGTCGAGCTTGCCGTTTATGAGCTTCAGGAAATTGTCGCCGGAAATGGTTATCTCGCAGCTCTTGTCATTATACGGATAGGGCTCGATGCTGACTTTTCCGTTCTTTATCTCGACATAGAACACACCGCCGTTGTCACCGGTGATGTTGACCTGTACGGCAAGGAAATCAACACCCGAAGCGTCAATATTTTCCGCTTTCTTTCTTACCTCCGCAAGGAGCTCGTCAAAAGTCATATCGTTATCCTCCGCATAAAATAAATGGTTCTTTATCTCGTTGGCCGCGAAAGCTCCTTCAAGCGCCTGTCCGTTTTCCATAGGGTGGAGCCCGTCGCGCAGGTATCTGCCCTCGCCGCCTATAACCTCGAATTTTTCACATATCCCCGACTCATGGAAGCAGTCGATGAGCCGCACACTCATTGCCCCCGTTACCGGTCTGAATATCTTCGTTATCTGTGTTTCTATTTTCGCGTTATGTTCCGGAGTTGCGGTCTGGATCGGCGTGAGAACGAATATCCGGGCGTCCGGGAAATTCTCCGCTATCGTCTGTATGCACCAGCGCATCGCACCTGCTTCTGTGAACAGGTCGATATCCTCGTTATTCTCCAGAGACTTGCCCCTGAGAGCTTTTTCCGGATCTCCGAGCGCGTTTATATCATCATTGGTCCCCATTGCGAACGCGAATACATCGGGCTTCGGCGCTATGCCGTTCCTTACGTCCGCAAGAAAATGCTGTATATGCACTACCGCGCAGTTGTTGGCTCGCATCTGGAGTTCGACGGGATCATCAGTCTCCAGCCAGCCTCCGCTGATACCGGCGAAGTCCGGGCTGTCATAGTCCTGCGTCGTCACGCTGCCCGAAGGCGTTTTTATTGTACGCTTGTACCATACGGCGGAACCTACCGCCACATTGTGGTGTGACGCGAACCCGAGCCTTCTGAACACATGGTACGACCACTGTTCGCCCGCGGTTATGCTGTCACCGTCAACTCCGAATTCAAGACTGCTGAAGTCCATTTCCCTGCCCCTTTACTATTTTTTCACTGTCAAGTATTATCGTGAAAGGCCCGTCATTGAGAAGGCTCACTTTCATCTCTGCACCGAAGATGCCTTTCTCCGTACGGAAACTCTTCGCACACTCCGCGCAGATGTAGTTATAAAGCTCTTCCGCCATATCCGGAGCGCCCGCGGAAACAAACGACGGCCTGTTCCCGTGGCGGCAGTCCGCGTAAAGCGTGAACTGCGATATCAGCAGAAGCTCGCCGTTCACCGTTTCAAGCGGCAGATTGGTCTTGCCGTTCTCGTCATCGAATATGCGGAGCGCCAGCATCTTCTTTATCATCTTGTCGGCGATTTCTTTCGTATCGTCCTGCGCAATACCTATCAGGACGAGAAATCCCAGTCCTATACTGCCGACACACTTACCGTCAACGGAGACCGAAGCCTCCGTCACACGCTGTATAACGAACCTCATATATTGAAGTGCCTCAGCTGCTGGTCGAGGATCTGTGCCTGACTTGCCAGCTGTTCGGTGCTTGCGGCGGATTCCTGCGCAGTAGCGGCGTTGCTCTGAATAACGGCGGTAATATCCGTAAGTCCGGTATTAACGGTACCGATATCACGGGCCTGCTGTCCCGAGGACTCGGCTACCTTGCCGACGAGTATGCTGAATTCCTGTACCGATTTGCTGACTTCCGACAGCGACTCGCTTGCGGAACCGTTGAGCTGAACGCCGCGGTCCACAGCGGCTACGCATCTGCCGATAACGTGTACCGCGTCCTTGGCTGCTTCCGCGGACTTGCTGGCGAGGTTACGCACTTCGTCCGCAACAACCGCGAAGCCCTTGCCCGCGTCACCCGCACGGGCAGCCTCGACAGCCGCGTTAAGAGCGAGGATATTTGTCTGGAACGCTATGTCGTCTATCAGCTTCGCGATAGTCTGTATCTCTTCGGAAGCCTTGCGGATATCCTCGATAGCGTCGCTGAGATCACGCATACTTGCATTGCCGTTCTCGACATTGCGGACGGTCTGTTCGGAGAGTCCGCGCATACGCTCGGTCATCTCCGCGTTTGCTGTAACGTTTTCGTTTATGTTCTTCACAAGAACATCAAGTTCCTTGATAGTGCTGGCTTCGGACGAGGAGTTGTTTGCGAGGCTCTGTGCTCCGCTTGAAAGCATACCCACGCCGCTGTTGACCTGCTCACCGGCCTGTCTGATAGTGCCGATGGTGTCTTTGAGAGAATCGGATATCTTATCCAGCGAGCGCTTGATGTTATTGAAGTCGCCCTCATACAGACAGGTGCTCTGAACAGTAAGATCGCCCTCGGAGATAGACGAGAGAATGGTATCTATATCCCTTATGTACATTCCGAGGTTGTTGATAGTCCGCTCCATTGCCTTGGAAAGCTCCTCGGTCTCGTCACCGCGGTCATTTGCCCTGAACGAAGTGTCGATCTCACCCTTGGAGAACTTATCGAGACACTCCACAGTAGGATTGATAGAAGCGGATATTTTTCTCGCAACTCCAATGGAGACTACTACTGCCGTGGAAGTGAGGATAAGCGCCCAGAGGAACATCAGCGTGATGCCGATCTTACCTGTGCGGTAAGCATTGGAAGCATCGGTGCAGTAAACAACGGTGAATTCCGTATGTCCGGTCACGGGTGCCGCATATACAAGCACTTTGGAGAAGGCGTTGCCGCTGCGGCCTTCTTTGCCAGCCTTAACGGAAGAGAACACATCGGCATAAGTCTTATCGCCTGCTATGGTGCTGCCGACCTGGCTCTTGTCCGTGGAAAGAAGCACCTTGCCGGTGGAGGAGTTTATCACGAAACCATAAGTTCCTTCACCGTTCATGATATCTATGGCGTAGTCGAAATACTCCTCATCAAGCTCGCCGACAACTATCTCGCCGTTCCTGTTCAAAGCAACGAGATTTTTCTTCGCGGAAGGGATATATTGCATATTCACCCCGCCTACAGGCAAAGACCTGGAATCGGAGATGAAATCGCTGTAATCATAGCCGATATTGTCTCCGAGCGCGAACACGGAGTTGAAGATATCGCTGTGACCTCCGATCTCCGCATCACGCAGTCCGTTGGGAAGGTATTCGGATTCTTCCTTTATCGAGCTTATCGAAGCATTCGCGATGGTCTGACAGAATATATCGGAGAACTGATTCTCTATGATCAGTACGATTATCGATGCTAATGCCGCCACCGCGAGAGAGCCGATGCCCGCGCACAGTATGCCGAGTCTCATAAGTCTTTTTTTCATTGAAGTTTTCATAACGTTCAGCCTTTCGGTTATCCTTAGTGATATTGTATTTGCTTAAACCTGACCGCCGCTTTTCAGAGCGGTGAGTTCATTTTATCCAGCTTCTGCTTCTGGAGCCTGGCTTCCGCCAGAAGTCCGGAATAATCGGTGTCCGTCCTCTCGCGCAGCAGCTCGGTGATCCTGCTGAGAGGTTCATATATCGGCGTTATCGAGATGTTGCCGTACATACCTTTCAGCGCGTGCGCCACTTCAAAAGCCTTGTCCAGGTCCTTGTCAGCAAGGCACTGTTCAAGCTCCGAGATACGGTCATCGGCCACGGTGCTCCTGACAAGTTCCAGATAAAAGTCCTCATCGTCAAGACATCTTTTCAGACCCTCGTCGACCGCCGCGCCGTAATTCCTGAGATTTTCAAGCGTTATCATGGCTGTCTCCTTTTCTCCGGTTTTACAGAGTATGATTTATCCTGTCCTCCATGAACTTCTCGAAGTCCTCCGGTGATACAGGCTTCGAAAAATAGTAACCCTGAATTATGTCGCAGCCTGATTTCCTGAGCAGATCGTACTGCGCCTTTGTTTCAACCCCCTCGGCAATGACGGGGATCTGCATGAACTCCGCAATGTCTATCATCAGCTTGACCATACGCAGGTCCTTGTCATTCTCGCCGATCTTCTTTATAAAGGCCATATCGAGCTTCAGTGCATCGATAGGCAGCGATGCCAGCATATTCAGCGAAGAGTACCCCGAACCGAAGTCGTCCATTTCGACTCTGAAGCCCTTGCTGCGGAGCCTCCTGACCGTCTCTATGATCTCCTCGGAATTGTCCGTGTACGCGGATTCGGTTATCTCCAGCAGATACTCGCCCGGTTGAAGTCCGAATTCCTCGACGATATCCGTTATTTCCTTCTCAAATCCCGGATCGCTTATATCCACTCTCGATACGTTTACCGATACCGGCAGAGTCACGCCGAACTTATCCTTCCATGCCCTGATCTGTGCGGCAGCCTCACGCCAGACGTAGCGATCGAGTTTCTTTATGAGACCGTTTTCCTCAAACAGCGGAACAAAGGCTCCCGGACCCACGAGACCGTATTCGGGGTGCTGCCAGCGTATAAGAGCCTCGGCACTGCACAGCAGCGGATCAACGCCTCTGATATCATATTTGGGCTGGTAATATACCCGGAACTGTTTTTCCTCAACACCGATGTCCATATCACCGATCAGCTTTTCGGAATACAGCTCCTTTTCATGCATCTTGTCGTCATATACACAGTAGCCTGTGGTGTAGTTGCCGCGCAGAGCGTTGCAGGCTACGGCAGCGCGGTCAAAGCGCGTTTCTGTGTCAATGGACTTATCCGCGGCGGGATACACACCCATGCGTATACTGAGCCTTGTCTGACCCGTAACAGCGATGAGTTCGGTAATTATACGGTTCAGTACCGCCTCATAGTTGTCCCGGTGAGCCATATAAATATAGAATGAATCCGCATCGCTGCGGCAGGCAATTCCGTCGGTCCCGTCGAGTATATGGTTTATCTGTCCGGCCAGGGCTTTAATGACCGTATCGCCGAACAGTCTGCCGTGCAGTTCGTTGACAAGATGAAAGCGGTTCACATTCAGTACAGCCGCGTCCATGGGTCTGTCGGGATAATACTGATCGTATCTGCAGCAGTGCTGGAAGAAGTATTTCTTTGTATATAGGCCGGTAAGTGTATCATTCTCGGTGGCATTTATAATGCTGTTGTCTTCCGCAAGCTCAATGGAGCGCCTTACCCGTGCGAGTATCACCTCCGGCATATCATACGGCTTTGTTATAAAGTCCGCGGCTCCGAGCTGAAGGCTCTTTACCTCGGCGGAACGCTCGGAAGTAAGTACTATAACGGGTATCCGTGAAAGATCCGGGTCGTCGCGCAGCAGAGTGAGCACTTCATAGCCGTCCATTCTGGGCATTATAAGATCGAGCAGCACCATTGAGAGCGTTTTCTGACGCTTTCTTATCTGCTCCATGGCCTCCTGACCGTTTTCGGCATAAATAACATCATAGTCATTCTCAATTATTTTTCCGAGAACTCTGCGGTTTATATGTTCGTCATCAACGATAAGCACAAGGCGGCGAATGCCGTTTATAGGTGTTCTCACATCTTCGCCCATCGTTTTACCTCTTTTCCGCATCCCGGCCGTCGGGCATATTTATCTTATTATACGTTAAAAAGTATATCATATTTTTCAAAATAATGCAAGTATTTACAGAACATTCTGTTTATTTCAACCAAAAATTATATTTATTTTAACCATAATATATGGGGAACTGCTGTGAAAAATTTCTGCAAACGAGCAGCACCTGCCGATTCGGCCAGCAGAGCGGTCCGGAACCGCTTGAAAGGCTGTACTCCCGGCTCCTGCGAAGCGGCAAAAGCACGGTGCCGCAGGCAATAGAAAAAAGCCGCCTTCGGTATTTGAACTGCCCCAAATTGTGCGTACAGCACAAAAAAGCCCCCTATGGCAAAATGAATTAAGCAACAAACTGACTTCGCAACTCAAGCGGAGTCAGTTTTGTTTTGAGTTGAATACGCTGATGATTGTAAAAGTAAATGTAA
>JAEEGL012020716.1_pt1 | contig 14479 bp, 7 predicted proteins | sample 9134231 | NCBI WGS metagenome assembly JAEEGL01 (sample SAMN16246548, study PRJNA631951) | gut metagenome | biome: gut microbiome; feature: rumen; material: fiber-attached | host: Bos | place: Iran: Karaj | collected 2018-10
ATTAATATAAAAAAAGTAATTAATTTTTTTAAATTAAAATATATAATTTTTATGGATTTTTATGAAGCACTTGCTCAATATGAGGAAAAATTTGGTGAATTAATTTCAAATAATTTATTTCTATTTGAAAAAGAACTGAAAGAAATATCTTTAAAAGAAGATTCACACAAAACTTATTCTGAAAGAATAAATAATAATAGTATTTTAGAAATAATAAATGAAATAAAAAATTCAAATAATTTAATGCATTTACTTTATACAAAATATAATTTATATAAAAATAAATATTTTATATATGCAAAAGATGTTTTAAAAAAGAAAAATATTAATCATTTTAATCAAAAAGGAATAATAAATTATAATATAACACCAATAATCTTAAATAAAGATATCATAAAAGATGAAATTAAAGAAAAAATAAAAAAAGAGATTAAAGAAAAATTTATAATTGAATTAATAAAACAATCTGAAAAAGAAAAAAATACTCAAAATAATATTATTAATTGTAATTATATAAAGAAAAAGAATAAAAATTTAAGTTTTACAGAAAATTATTTAGATGTAAGTGATGATTCAAATTTAGTGAAAAAGAGATTAAATAGAGAAAAATTTGAAAAGAATAATGAACAAAATAATCCAAAAAAAAGTATAAGTTTAATAAATGAAAATACTTTAAATCATAATTATGAAATAATGAAAAAAAATAAAAATTTATATTTTTTCGATACTGATGAAAATATCAATAATAGATTAAACACAGAAATAAATAAATCAAAAGATAATATATTTAATAATAAAAAAAATAATATAAAAATATTTAAAGAAAATAAAAATAAAGAAAATATAAAAAAAATACATATAAAGAATATTAAATTAAATAATGGGAAAAACAATACTGAAAAAGATAATTTAAATGAAGAACAAAAAAAAGAAAATAAAAAAAAAATAACAATAATTAAATTTAAAATAGGAAATAATAATAAAGAAAATGAACATGAGAAAGAAATAAGAAAAGCAAAAACAAAAATAAAAGAAAAAGTAAAAATTAATTTTAAAGGAAAAAGAATTTTATCTTCTAGAATGACAATTAAAAATGATAATTGATAAATGAAAAATAAAATTAATTATTAGAATAACTTTGCTATAAAACTTTTTAAATTCTACATTTTTTAATTATATTAATAATAAATTTAATGAATGTTACTTTTTCTACTAAAAATAATTGTGATTCCCTTAATCGAATTTATATTCATTATTTATATATAATATTTCAAAAATAATTAATGAAATTAATCATAATTAAATTTAACTTTTAATAAAGAATTACTAAATTTTAATATTATAAAAATATATTTCTTTTCAATATTTTAATCAAATAATTATCATCATATTTTTATTTTCTTATTAATATTTGATTTTTATTTTTGAATAGAATTTTTTTTATTCTAACTTTTAATTCTTATTTTAAACCTTTTATTATTTATTTAATTAAATAAATAATTAGATTAAGAGTAATAAAATAATAATATAAATATTATAACTTTATAATAATAATTCAAAATAAAATTAATCAAAATTGAATAAATACAATTTGTTATAAAATTGTTTAATATAACAAATTATCATTTTGAAAATTTTAATTTTAAACAACTATATAAAAAAAGTATACATAAAATAAATAAAAAAACTATTTAAATTAATCTTAATTTCTTTCCATCTAAATAAAAATCAAAAGTGAACCCAAAATAATCAACAGCATATAAAATACCAAAAACCCATAATAAAATTTTAGAAACTTTATTAAGATCTGGATAACCTCTAATTTTTTTTTTAAAAATAACTTTAATAGAAGATAAATACCAAAATAAGCAAAATTTAAAAAAAGCATGAATATATCTTCCAGCATAAAAATGACCAACTCCAAAAGGAAGACACAATTCAAACCAAATTGCCCAATCTTTATATTTATATGCATAATTACAATATTGAGTTACATTTTTTGGTTCATATGAATAATATGTTGTATATCCAGGGGCACATAAACATATTGATTCTATACATTCTCCTGATGATATTGGACAATTTTTTATTGTACAATTTTCGTTTTTTATTTTTTTAATTAGGATAATTGCTATTAGAAAAAATGAGAATTTTAACATTTTTTTTATTTTTTATTTTGTTTTTTTTTTTATTTTTTTTACATATATTTTATAGAATTCTATATTTATTGTAATTTTTTATTTAATAATAATCATTAATAAATGAGTAAAATAATAAAATTCTTTTAGTGGATAAAATATTATTATTTTTACTCATTATATTATGATTTAATAATTGAATCTTTAATTTTATAAATTATAATATATTATTATTTAAATATAATTTATAAAATAATAAAAAAAAAATAAATAACTGAAATAAATTAAAAGTGTTTTAAATTAAAAAGAAAGTACATTTTTCAATAATACTTTTTCTTCATAAATAAAATATCTGTTTAATATTATTTAACTCTATAATATTTGATTGATAAACTCCAAAAAAAAATTGGTTTAATATTCAATTATAAAATATAATAAGTTTTATTGCATTAAAAAATAGAATATAAAAAAAACTTTATTTTCATTCTAAAAAAATTCCTTTAAAAAACTTCAAAATAAAAAATAAATCTAATAATAAAAAATAATTCTATTAACTTTTAATTATCTTTTGCAAATTAATCAATGAAGATGTAACAAAAAGATTTAGTTTAAATATTATAATTTAAATATAAAGAAAATATATTTTATGTTATATTTTATTAATTTATTTAGAAAAATAATTTTACTAAATTAAAAATCAAATTCATAGATAATATTACAACTTATGAAAAGATAAACATAAACATCAAAATTATAAAAATTATACCAAAAAGTTATTATAATATATTAATATTGGAAAAATCATTATTAACAATTAAATTATTAAATAAAATGCTTTTTCCTAATTTCAAAAGGATTAATTAAATCAATATACAAAAAAAAGAAATAATAAAATAAAAAAATAATTTCCCAGAACTTTAATTTTTTTCTTCTTTATCTATACTAAACTTATGTCTTAACAAATGAAAATCAATTTCATATTGCTCAACAAAAACAGAATGTCTTCTTTTACTTTTATTAACATAATTATCTTTTTTAGTAATAAGTAAATGTTTCATAGAATTTCTTTTTTTTAAACTTTGTTCACAATTAATTTTACCATTATTTAAATTATATTCTTTTTCAATTAAAGCATCATTAATATCATCACTTTCTTCTTCTTCAATTTCTCTTTTATATTCTTCAATGGCTTGATTTAAATAATAATCTAATTTCATATATTCTTTATTAATAATTCTTAAATCATCACAATGATATAAAGATTCAAAATAATAAGCAACAAATAATAATTCATAATCTTTTTCAGCATCATAATAAGGTAAAATAGGTATTCCATTATCTAAATCATATGCAAATGCCATAACAGAATTATCAACAATTAAAATATTTTTTGGATCAAAATCTTCAAAAATATTCATATCTTTAATATAATAATCTTTTCCATCTAATTTAACACCTATACAATTACTTCTATATAATCTATTATAAAAATATTTATTTTGAGGATCTAAAAAATTTAATACTGCATCTGCATAAGAAGAATGTGATGCAGTATATATTACAATTGTATATAATTTTTTTATTCTTTTTATTGCTTCTTCCCAATGTGGTCTTATATTTACTCCTATTTTTGCTATTTTTTTTGAAGGTGTTGTGACTGATATTATATTTTTTTCATTTTTATAATTTGTTATATTCACTACTCCATGTATTAATGTTTCATCTAAATCAAAAATTGCTAATTTTTCATGATTATCTGGATTAAGTATTTTTACTTTATTTGGTATTGAGGCATTTGATTTATTTTCTTTTAATTCTACTATTATTCTCATACAATTTTTTGTGTATTCATAAAAATTTTGTATTTCTATTGTATTTGTCATACTTTTTGCTTCGTCTTCTAATGAATTAAAAAATGGAGTTTTTAATATTTTAAGCATGTTATTTGATGATAATGGTTGAATATTTTTTATTGGTTTTGTTCTTGATTTTTTATATTCCTTTAATTTTATTTGTTCAAAATTATTTTGTGAAGTTAATGAATAATTTATTGTTTTTGTTGATTTATATATTTTAAGTTTTTCTTGTTTTTCTTGTTTTTCTTTTTTTAATGATTCAACTAATGAATCATATATTTGATTAAGTAAATCTAAACTTTGATTTATGTATTTTGATCTACTTCTTTTTAAGTTAAAATTATTTTTTTTTGCACTTTCATTTTTTTTCCTTTTTTTTAAAGGAGAATTTCCAGTTGAATTTGAATTTTTTTTTTCAAGAATAAATGTTGTTTTTGCTGATTGAGAGGGAAATATTTTTGTTTGAAATTGCCTATTTGATTCTTTTCTTGATGAATTTGGAAGAGATTTTTCTCTATAATTTTTAATATCTGATAATATTGGAATTGATAATTTAATTGGAGTAAATAATTTTTTTATTTTTGGTTTTTTTTTTGAAGATGAAAATCCTATTTTGCCTCCTTTATTATTATAAATCATTTTTTTTTTAATTTAATATTAATTTAATTAAATTTAATTAAAAAGGTAAATTGATTTTTTTTCATATTTTTATTTATTTATATTATGCCATTATTTATATTATATTATTTTTATTTTTGAAAATAAAAAAAATAAAAATAAATATTTTATCAAAAATATTAAAAAAATTTATTTTTTTTAATATAATATTATTATTCAATTTTAAATTAAATAATAATAATTTTAAAAAAAATTATTTATATATTTAGTATTACAAAAAGTCAGATATTTATAAATTTTTTTAATTAAACTTTTCCATTTCAGAATAAATTAATCTTTTTATGAATTCTACTTTTTGAGGATCATCAATTTTATTTTCATTTACAAAATCTGAAATTGTTTTATCTACATTTATATCTTTATAAATATAAATTTTTTTATTTTTATTTATTAAATTAATATCAAGTATAAATAATGGTTTATCCATTAAATTATTTTGACTATTTGAAAAAGAATTATATTTATTTATATTTGAATTTGAAATATTCTTTTTTATTATATTAACTTTATTTCTTTTAATTAATTTATTTGCTTTTATTTTTGTATTTACTTTATTAAAATTATCAAAACTATAATTTTTATGATGAAAATTTCTATTATTATTTTGAATATTTCTAGATTTATATTGATTTATATCATTTTCAGTAATACAATATTTTTTTTCTATATCATTTATATCTTTATTATTATTTTTATTAGGAAATAAAATTTTTTGTAAAGATTTATTACTTTTGATTCTTATTAAAGATTTATTTTTCAATTGTTGAATCTCTTTAAATGATTTATTTCTTATTCTTTGAATATTATTAATAGTATTATTTTTAGTAAATGTAATTTTTCCACAATAATCTTTATTAGGAGATTTTGTACTTTTATTTTTTAATTTTATTTGATTTTTCCCAGATAAATATTTAACAAGTGGTTTATTTATATTATCTATTTTATCATTTCTTAACATACATTTTTGAGATTCTATTTGTAAATTTTTATTAAGTAAATTATTATTTACTCTTTTTATATTTTGATGTTTTGAAATATGAGAAAAGAAATCTTTTTTATTGTTTGTATTAAAAAATGAATTATTTAAAATTGGTTTAAAATTGAAATTTTGTTCAATAAGAAAGTTTTTATTAATATTATTAGTTAAATTTGTTTGATTTTTTTTCCAATTATAATATAAAATATTATATTCATTAAAAATTTTTTTTGATTGATTTGGATTTATAAAAAAGAAATTTAAATTGAAATTATTTGATATTTTATTTATTGAAAAAGTTGATGAATTAGAGCTATCAAAACTTTTTAAATTTAAACTTTTTTTACTAATTTTGATATTTTCTTCTTCAATATTATCATTATTATGATTTAAATTAAGAATTGATAAAGTAAATAGAAATAAATTTTTAACAGGTATATATTTCTCCATTTTATTATATTGTAAAAAATCAAAAATTTGTTTTGCCAAATTTATTTCATTTTCTTTTTCTTCTAAATTTAAATAACCATTTTTTTTCATTAATAAAATAAATTCTTTATAATTGATTTTTTCTATATAGGTAATTTTGCCTTCATTATATAATTCATCTAAATTTTTTTCAAATTGAAATTTATATTTATCAAATAAATTTTTTTTTGATTTAATATTTGAACTTTTTTTAAACTTTTTTTCAGATGATTCATTACAATTTAATTTATTCAATTTTCTTTCAATTGAAAATGATTTATTCCTTCTTAAAGTATAAATTCCTATTATAAACTTTTTTGTATTATTATAAAGTTTCTTATAAAATTTTTCTTTTATTTTTTCAATTTCTATATTTCTTTTTTTTTTTCTTATTTTATTTTTATAATAATTTTCTAAATCTTTATATATTTTTTCATAAGGGAAATTTTTATATTGTTCAATTGATTTAATTGACAAAATAATATCATTCATTAAATCAAGTGTAGGATTATTTTTTTTAGATAAAATTAAAGTAGAAATTCCTACATAATTTTTCATAATTTCATCAAAATTTATTTCTAAATTATTATATAATTCTTTTTTATATGTATATAAATGTTTTTTTAATTCATCATATGAAAAATTAATTTCATTAGAATTAATTGTATTTGTATTATTTGTTGTTAAAGTTAATATAGTTTCTTTATTTTTTTCTTTTCCATCCATTAAATAATTAAGACTTTTAAATTAAAGAAATAATAAAATTAATTTCCTCAAAAAGAACACAGAAAATTAAATAAAAATATTTAAAATTTAAAAAAAATGAAATAACTAAAGTAAAATTTATATAAGGAAAATTTTACTATTTGAAGATAAATATCCTGAATATATATTTTAAAGTGAATTTTAATAATATTAAAATGAAAAAAATTTTATTCAAATTCTTCTAATTTTATTTTATTTATTTTAATACTTTTTGTTTTTAACAATGGCAAATTTAAATGAAATTTTGAAAATGGATAAAAAAACAAATGATATAGGAATATATAAATTAACTCCAGTAGAAGCTTTTCTAATAAATAAAAATCTTCCTTATGGAATAAAATTGATCACAGATACTGAATATAATAGAAAATATTCATATTTAACAAATAAAAAAAAAATTTTATTAAACCAAAAAATGAATAGAAGAACAAAAGAAATAAATTCAAATAAAAAAAACAAAGAAACACAAATTGATGAAAATATTGAAATAAAAAAAGTAAAAGATAATTATATTAAATTAATATATAAAGGAAAATCTCATATAAATTTCAATTTTATAATAAAATGTAAATGTTTAATTTTTTTATATCAATTATCAACAAAATTTGAATTAGAACCAATTTTTATTTATAATAAACCTTCAATAAGAGATATTGAAAATAATGTTTTTAATGGTAACTATGATTCATTTTTTCAATTTAAATTATCAATTAGAAAATTTTGGTTATATTTTTTTCAAAAAGAAAAAAATAAGATAGATCAAGTAAAAAAATTGTGTAAATTTTCAGAAGAAGAATTTAAAAATATTGATAAGTTAAATGAAGATATTATAATTAAAATTTATAATTCATTATTAATAGATGAAAATACATCATTATTTCAAGTAAAAACCATTTCATCTAGTTTAACAAATGAATCAAATTCAGTCGTTAATAATCAAGGAGAAGGAAAAAATGCATTAGTTTCTCCTATTAACATTAAAGATAATAGTATTGTAACAAATGATTCTTTATTAAATGATGAAAAAAATATTTTATGTGAAAAAATTAAATCTTTAACTCCAAGTCAATTACAAGGAATTATTCCTTTATTATCTGATTTTTTCGGTAATATTAATAATAGTACTGATAAATATGTTGAATTTGATATTGAATTATTAAATAAAGAACAAACTGAAAAAGTTGAAAAATATGTTGATAAATGTATTGAATATAATAATAATTATAATATTGATAAGATAAATAATAATAATATTAAAATTATTGATAATTATAATAATAATATAAATGATAATAATAATGATGTTGATAACAAATTTAAAAATAAAAGAAAAATTTTATTAGAAACTCCAAGTTCTAAAAATTTAAATAGTATAAATAATGAAGATATAAAAAAAAATATAGAGATTACAAATGATGATGAGAATGATGATAACAATTTAAATCTAAAATATAATGAAGGTAATAATATTCCAAATAATATAAAAAGTAATAAGGAAAACTATAAAAAAAATAATACTTATAATTATAATAATAACGATAATAATATTATTTTTACTGAAAATTCAATATTAAATCAAAATAAATCTTTAGATCAATCAAAAATTGAAACTAATACTTTATTTAATCCTTTAGTAGTTTCTGACAAAAATTTAACCAATTCTCCAAATGTAAGTTTAAATTATTATGTTAATAAAACTAGTCCACAATTCTCACAAAAATCAAATCAATTAAATTTTGAATCAGAATCTTTTGATATTCATTAGTCAAATAAATGATTTTATAAATATTATAAAATATATTTTTTAATATAATTTAAAAATTTGGAAATTAAAATGATTATTTAAATGTATTTAAAAATAAAACTCATTCTTAAATCATAGTTTAAGAAAATAAATAAAATTAATCATTTAAATCAATTTTAATGTAAATTATAAATCCAATTTTTTTAAATATCAAGTAAATTTAATTATTATTTTTTACACAATTAAAAATACTTAAATAATAAAAATATGATGTTATTTATTTATATTTAATTTCTACATTTTAATTTGACAAAAAACCTTAAAAAAATTTTTTTTAAATAGGCTTTTCAATATAATATTCATAATCTTTAAATTTTTTTTCTTGAAAATTATTATTTAATTCATGTCTAGTGATAATTTCATATCCTTTATCAGGATCGATATTAGCTAAAATAAAATCATCATCAAATTGATTATTTTCAATAATATAATTTCCTCTAGAATTTTTTAAATGTTCTTCTAAATCAAGTAATTTTTTCAATTTTCTATTATGCTTTTCTTTTCTTAATCTAATTTCATTTGCATTAATTTCTTCTTTAAATTGATTAATTCTACTAATTTCATTATTTACAATACATTTTCTTATATCATCATAAATTTCATTAAAAATACTTTCATCTTTTGATTCATCATCACTTGATTCACCAAATAAAGAATTTTCAGATTGAACATTTTCAAATTTTTTATTTGTTTTAAAAGGAATTTTCTTATTTTTTAATGAAGAAATTTGACTTTGAGAAGTCATTGATTGATATGTCATATGACTTAATGCACTTTTATAATCTTCTGATGAATCAATATTTTTATTATTATTATTATTATCTAATGTTTCATTTTTACTTTGTTCTTCATTTATATTTAAATTAACAAAATTATCATTATTAGATATATCTTTTACATCCATTATTATATCATTTGGTGTTTGATATTCAATTTCTTTTGTTTGGACTAAATTATTATTATTAAATGTTTTCATATTTTTAGAAAATATTTTTAAATTTCTTATTTTAAATAAAAAAATAAACAATAGAAAAAATGAATGAATTAAATAATAATTTAACTTTTTCAACAAATAAAAAAATAAATAGAAATTTATTAAAAATTAGAACTGAAAATAATTGTAATGAAGGTATTTCAAATCTTATATTTGATGCTCCTACTTCTTCTTTTTCAGATATTAAAATTAATTTTAAAGATCTTTTATCAAAAACAAATGAAAAAATTATATTTAAATCAAATTCATCTAGTTATCTTTCTAGTATAAGTAAAAATAATTTATCAAATACATCATCAAATAATTTAAATTTGAAATATGTTCCAAAAAGTAAATTAGATTTATCAAATAATAAATCTATTAAATTAAATAATAATAGTAAATTTAATATAGAAACTACTCTTCGATTAAAAAAACCATTATTTTTTTTATCTAAAGGAATTAATGAAAATGATCAATTAGCATTTAAATCAAAATATATGATTAAAATAATTCAAATAATGGATAAATATTTAAAAACAAGAAATAATTATATTGAATATATATCAGAAGATAGAAAAAATGAAATTGAAGATTATTATAATAATTTAAAAAATTATAATAATGAATTTATAAATTTTATATTTGATGATTTAGGAAAAAATTTAGATTTTTTTTTATGGAAAAAACTTATAATTTATATTTTAGAAAGAATTAAAAATCATTTTAATATATTAGAAAATATTTTTATAGAATTATTAGAAAGAATAAATAAAAATAATATGTTAAATAAAAAAAATATTGCTTTAAATTATTCTAATCTCAAAGTTAAAAAAATGAATAATATTTTGAATGAAAATTATAAATCAATGACTGAAAGAGATAAAATATTTAAATTAAAAAAATTTAATTCTTTTAATTCAAAGAATAATAATGAAAATATGTATACATTAGAATTTATTAAATTAAATTCAGAAATTAAAGATTTAACATTATTATTAGAAAAAAATAAAGAATATTATATTAAATATAAAGAATTAGCAAAAGAATTAGAAAATAAAAACTTATATATTAAAAAACTTAATCAATCACTTAATCAAGTAACATTAGATTTGAATATTAAAAATGAAATTTTAATTGACTCTCAAAATAATTATGAAGAAAAAATATCAAAATTAAAAAATGAGATAAATAATAATATTAAAAATTTAGAATCATGTCAAAAAATTAGTATAGATGAAAAAACTAAAATAAAAAAATTACAAATAATACAAGAAACATTAAATGAAAGACTAATAATGTTAAATGAAGAAATGCAATCTTGGATTTATTTATATTTAAAAGAAAAAAATGAACATATACAAACAAAAAAAACATTAGAATCATGTGAAAATATAATGCGTTTACAAGAACAAGATTAAGAATTAAAATTATTTAAAATTTAAAGAGAAAAATAAACAGAATTATTAATAATGAATATATTAATTTTATAAATTACAAACACAATATATAAAATGATTCAATCAAAAAACAAAAATTCTTCATTTTCCTTAAATTTAACAGAACCTTTATAATTATTTTTTCCTTTATCAATTAATTTAAATTTTTTCTCATATCCATTTATATCTTTCATAAATCTCTCTTTATTTTTATTATTTCCATATATTAAATTTAATAATTGTCTTTTACATTCAAAAATTCCTTCAGGAAAAATTTTATTCATTTTAGTAAACACTTTTGTTATTGTTTTTAATCTATTTTCTTCACTTTTAGTTGAATATTCAGAACGTACAGAATGTGAATCTGAATCATTTATTGTTTCTGTAATTGTTTCTTTTGATGAAATTTGGAACAATATATCACCAAAATAAGGAATTATTATAAAAGATAAAAATATTAAAATTGATATAATAGAAAATATCCAACCGAAAAGTTCCCCAAATTCATGACTCATTTTTTTCTTTTTTTATTTTATTTTTATTGATTAAATTATTATAACTTTTTTTAATTGGATGTTTTATAACTAAAATTTTAAATATTTTTTTTAATACATTTTATATTAATATTTTTTAAGAAAATATTCTAAATTTTAAAAGATCAAATGCTATTATATTACATTTATAATCCCAATTAAATTTTAAATTTCCTCAAGTAAAGTATTATTGAAAAATGTAATTGATTTTTATTCTTGATTAACTTAAATTATTTTTTAGGAAAAGTTAATTTTATTTATTTAATTTTATTACGAATATTTAATAATTAAATAAGTAAATAATTAATATTAATTCCCAAATATAATTATATATCATATTAAAATCCAAGTTTTATTTATTTAATTTTAATAAAAAAAAAAATTATTTTTAAACAATATATATTAATAATTAAAATATTGTATTTCTTAATTAAAGTTTTGATAAAAATTGTTTTATATATTAATTATATATAATAGTATTTTAAAAATGAAAAAAATATTAATAATTATTATATAATATTAATAAACATTTAAGAAGTTTTTATTTATATCAAAAAAAAAAAGAATAAGATAATAGTGATAATTAATTTAAATAAATACGAATATAAAATGGATAATAGTCCATCTCATAAAAAATCAAATGAGACAATAATAAGTAATGAAATTTACCTAAAAAGACTATCTAACAAAAAACCACCTCGAGTAAAAAAAATATGTTTTAAAGAGAATGTTGGTGATATTAATGATAATCAAAGAAATGAAGAATTATATATTCAAACTTTTAAGAAATTTAATAGTAAAAATAGTAATCATAATTTTAAAAAAATAGATTCAATAACTTCAAAAGAAATAAACATTTTAAATAAAAATTCAATAAAATCAAAAGATTTAAACAATAGTAAAGTAGAATCAGCAATTTTAGATGATCAAGAAAAAGGAAAAGCAACTTCATTTACTGATTTAAATAGAAATATATTTTTAACAAAATCACCAAGAAGAAAACCGTTAGGAAGTCCTATAAGAAATTATAAAAGTAGAAAAAATGAATTTACTAATAATACTGATATTTTCAAAAAAAAAACTCCTTCTAAAAAAACAAATGATATTGAATTTTCTTTTTTAGAAGAACCTGAACTTTTTGATGGAAAATCAACTGGAATTCATTATAGTGAAATTATAAAAAAAAGACATAATCAAACTCAAATTATAAAATTTAATAATAATGATGTTTATAATAATGATTATATTTTTTCTTTAACTGGATTATCACATCAAAATATTGTTAAATTAAATGAATTACAAAGAGATTTTAAAAGAAGTGTTATTGGTTTTAATAAAATTAAAGAAATTAATTCAAATGGAAAAACATTTTTAATGGAAGATAATGAAGAAAATGAAAGTTCTGATAGTTTATTTAATGAAAATGAAATTGAAAAAGAACAAGAACAAAATATTAATAAAGAAAAATATAGAATACTTCAAAGAGTTGTTAAACTTTATGATTCTTTAGATGAGGAAGATTTAGCTTATAATAATTATTATATTGATCCTGATAATAAATTTATTATTATTTTTGATATTCTTCTTGTTATATTTACTATTTATAATTTAATTTATATTCCATTTTTTTTAGGTAAAAATGATATTTATTGTAGACAAGGTAAATTTTTTCATTTTACAATTTTAATTGATATTATAACTGATATTTTATATATTATTGATATTATTATTACTTTTTTTTTAGCTTATTATAATCATGATGATGTATTACAAACTGAATTAAATGATATTAGAAAACATTATTTACAAACATATTTTCTTATTGATCTTCTAGCAGCAATTCCCTTTAATACTCTTTTTTATATTTTTGATAGAAAATGTAATGATAGTCATTATTTAATTGCTCCTTTATATCAAAAAAACATATATTATTTATTAATTGTTCTACAATTACCAAAAGGAATAAAAGTTTTTAATAATAATTGGTTAACAAAATATGTAAAAAATTACTTAACTCAATATGAACATTTTCATTTATATTTAGGATTATATGAAAGTATTTCTGTATTTTTTATTGGTCTTCATATAGTATCATGTATATTTATTTTTATAGGAAAAAATCAATATCCAGGATGGATAATTCATTTTGGATATGAAAATAAAGATTTTAAAGGATTATATTTAATTGCAATGTATTATATAATAACAACAGTAACAACAGTTGGTTATGGTGATTTATCTTGTGTTACTCCAATTGAAAAAGTTTATGGTTTATTTATGGAAATTGTTGGTATTTTTGCTTATTCTTTTGCTTTGACTGAAATTAGTAATTATGTTAAAATTTTAAGTGATAAAAAAGAAGAATATCATCAAAAATGTGAAATTTTAAATGATATTAGAGTATCTTTTCCAGAATTAAGTGATGATTTATATAATAGAATTAATTCTTATTTAAAAAGGAATTTATTTAATGATAAAAAAGATAAAAAATTAATTATTAATTCTCTTCCTGTTGGATTAAAAAATGAATTAGTTTATCATATGTATGAATCTATTATTAATAATTTTGCATTTTTTAAAAATTTTAATAATATTGATTTTATTGTAAGAGTTATATTAAGTTTTAAACCAATTTTAGCTTTGAATAATGATATTCTTCTTAAAGATGGTGATTTTGTTGAAGATATTATTTTTATTAAAAATGGAAGATTAACTTTAGAACTTCCAATAATTTTTGAAGAAATAAAAAAAAAAAGTATAATGAAAGAATCAAATTCAATTAAAGTTGAGCAAAAAAACCTTTTTTTAGAAAATTTAATGGCAGGTGAAGAAGAAGAAGAAGAAGAAGA
>JAEEGL012060573.1_pt1 | contig 14479 bp, 13 predicted proteins | sample 9134231 | NCBI WGS metagenome assembly JAEEGL01 (sample SAMN16246548, study PRJNA631951) | gut metagenome | biome: gut microbiome; feature: rumen; material: fiber-attached | host: Bos | place: Iran: Karaj | collected 2018-10
GAAGGGTATGCTTGATCCCGTATTCGAGGAGAAGGTCATCGGTCATGCCGAGATCCGTCAGATATTCAAGGCATCTGCTATCGGAAACATTTCCGGTTCTTATGTGCTTGACGGTGAGATCCAGCGTGGCTGCAAGATCCGTATCACCCGTGACGGAGAGCAGATATACGAAGGTGCTCTTGCTTCGCTCAAGCGCTTCAAGGATGATGTCAAGGAAGTTAAGGCAGGCTTCGAGTGCGGCCTTGTATTCGAGGACTTTGACAAGGTTGCCGAATTTGACCAGGTAGAAGCTTACATCATGGTAGAAGTACCGAGGTAATAAAATGCGTAAAAACAGTATTAAGAATACCCGCATTAACGGGGAGGTCCAAAAGGAACTCTCCGTGATAATACGGGACGAGATAAAGGACCCGCGCATCAGCCCGTGGACAAGCGTGGTTGATGTGCAGGTGGCTCCGGATCTCAAGACCTGCAAGGTCTGGATATCCGTGCTCGGAAGCGAGCAGGAGAGGGAGGATACCGGAAAGGGTCTTAAAAGCGCCGCTCCCTATATCCGCAGGGAACTGGCTCACAGGCTTAATCTGAGAAACACTCCCGAGATCAATTTCGTTATGGATCAGTCCATCGAGTATGGCGTAAGCATGACACACAAGATCGATGAAGTTATCGCTCATGACGAAAACGCTGCCAGAGACCGTGGAGATTCAGAAGAAGGAACGTCGGATGATGCCGATGAATGATTATTTCCGCTTACCGGGAGCCGGCACAAAGTGCCAAAAGAGGTGTTATACTTAATGACAGACATTTTAGACATAATAAAAGAGTGCGAAGGCGCTGAAAAGATCGGCATAAGCGGACACATCCGCCCCGACGGGGATGCGATCAGTTCATGCCTTGCGCTGCGCCGCTATATCCTGAATGCGATGCCGGACGTAAAGGTTATCGTCAATCTGGAATACTGTCCCACGATCTTTAATGATCTTGTGGGATATGATGAGATCGTACATGACTTTGCGGATGATCCGGAAGCCTATGACGTTTATTTTGCACTTGACTGCAATTATGATCGTCTGGGAGGTGCGCAGAAGTATTTTGATAAGGCCAAAAAGCGTATCAATATCGATCATCATGTAAGTAACAAGGGTGATGGTGATATCAATGCCGTAGAGCCGGAGATAAGCGCTACGGCAGAGCTTCTTTGCAAGCTGATGGACAAGCAGTACATCGATAAGGACGTGGCTATGGCATTATACTGCGGAATGGTGACAGATACGGGAGTATTCCAGTATGAGTGCACTTCGCCGGATACGATGCGCAGAGCGGCTGACCTGATGGAATACGGATTCAATTTCCCCAAGCTTATACAGCGTGTTTTCTTTGAGAAGACATATCTGCAGTCACAGATAATGGGACGCTGCATGATGGAGAGTGTACGCTTTATGGATGAGCGCTGCATCGTGAGCCTTGTAGATCTTAAGACTGCCGAATTCTATGGCGTAGCACCCAAGGATTACGAGGGAATTGTAAATCAGCTTGTGAATATCCGCGGAGTAGATGTGGCTATATTTATGTATCAGACAGCGCCACAGGAGTTTAAGGTATCGCTTCGCTCGTCTGAAGCTGTGGATGTTGCCAAGATCGCAGTAAAGTTCGGAGGCGGAGGTCATAACCGTGCTGCCGGCTGCACCATGAAGGGCACCTTCCACGACTGCGTTAACAACCTCAGCGACCGCATCGCCGAGCAGCTGGGATAAGAATACATAAGCACTGCCCGTCACTGCATTGGCCGGTGGCGGTTTTTTATTGCTTAAAAGCCGTAATTTTATTAAAATATAAGTCGGGTGTTTTATGAAAGGAAAGAATCATTGGAAATAATTGCAGATACAACTGAATTTTATATAGAGCGTGATACAGCAGTAGCGATAGGAAAGTTTGATGGCGTACACCTTGGTCACAGAAGGCTTCTGGATGAGATAATACAGGCAAAAGCCAGAGGGCTTGCTGCATGTGTATTCACATTTGATCCTTCGCCATCGGTGCTTTTTGGCGGGGATTCGAGGGTGCTTTCGACCAACGCAGAGAAGCATATGATATTTGAAAGGATGGGAATCGATTTTCTCATCGAATATCCCATGAATCACCAAACAGCAGCCACTGAGCCCGGCGACTTTGTAAAGAATTATCTTGTAAATCAGATGAATACGAGGTTTCTTGCAGCAGGAGAGGATGTCTCTTTCGGAAACCGGGGAGAAGGAGATGCCGCTCTGCTTACGAGTATGGCTGAGGAATGCGGGTATGAGTTTAAAGCTATTGAAAAGGTATGTGACGCCTCGGGTAATGTGATATCATCAACGCTTGTGCGTGAACATGTGGAAAAGGGCGAGATGGAGGCCGTTACTGCGCTACTGGGAACACCCTATAGCATATCCGGAACCATAAAAAAGGGAAATCAGATAGGTCATTCCCTCGGATTCCCGACTATAAATATCAGAATCCCTGAGAATAAACTGCTCCCGCCTTTTGGGGTATTTTCGGGAAACACGCTTGTAAAGGGTAAGCTTTACAGATCCATAAGCAATATAGGATTAAAGCCGACTGTTGGCGGTGAGGATACGCCAAGTATCGAGACATATCTCTATGATTTTGACGGAAACCTTTATGGCGCAACCGCCACAGTGGAACTGGAATCATTTAAAAGGCCGGAAAAGAGATTTGCTTCGCTTGATGAACTGAAGGCACAGCTCAGAAGGGATATAGAAGCGTGACTAACGGAATAGTTATTGTATACAAAGAAGCCGGCTTTACCTCCTTTGATGTGGTGGCAAAGCTGCGCGGCATATTCGGTCAGAAGAAGATCGGTCACACAGGGACGCTTGATCCGGATGCAGTGGGAGTGCTTCCCGTATGCCTCGGTAATGCCACCAAGGTTGTGGAGCTGCTTACGGATCATGATAAGGAATACGTGGCCGAGCTGCTGCTTGGCGTAAGCACCGATACGCAGGATATAAGCGGAAGAGTGATAAAACCGGAAACAGCCGCAGAAAGGGTACGGAGAATAGATGAACAAACTGTCCGCGATATGATATCTTCATTTATCGGTGAGCAGGACCAGATCCCGCCAATGTACTCCGCTCTTAAGGTTAACGGACAAAAGCTCTATGACCTTGCGAGAAAGGGAATAGAAGTGGAGAGAAAGCCCAGAAGGATAATAATCCATGATATAGAGATCATGGATATTTCTCTTCCGATAGTTAAAATGAGAGTTCATTGTTCCAAGGGTACATATATCAGAACACTCTGCAATGATATAGGCGAAAAGCTTGGATGCGGCGGAACCATGAAAAGCCTTGAGAGAACAAGAGTCGGAGTGTTCGGGGCAAAGGAGGCTTATACTCTGGACCGGATCCAGAAGCTTAAGGATGAAGATAGGCTGAATGAGTGTGTAAAAGGAGTTGATGCTCTTTTTACGGACCTGCCCGCAATGACAGTAAAGGAATCATCACTTCAAAAACTGGAAAACGGAAATATACTTGCGGAGTCGGAATTGGTTTACATAAATCAAGCGGATACGAATGCAGTTAACATAACTCCGGACAATAAGGAATTTGTTAACATAACTCAGCGTGATGCTGTAAATCTGCAAGGATGTGTCAGGGTATATAAACCCGACGGCACTTTCTCAGCTCTGTACAGGTATGAAAAGGGTATAAAATCCTATAAGCCCGAGAAGATGTTTTTGTGATAAACTTGCGGAAAGACTTAATAAATACTTAGATCAGGACGATATATAAAGATATGAATGCTGTATTTTTTGATATAGACGGAACCCTATGGGATGGTAAATTCGAAGTACCTGAAAGTGTGGGCCCGGCTATACGCAAATTGAGAGAAAACGGTAATTACGCATTTCTGTGTAGCGGAAGAGCGATGTCGAATATATGCTCCAAAGAGCTTTTGGATATAGGTTTTGACGGGACTATCGCCGCCTGCGGGAACCATATTGAGATGAACGGTGAGATCCTATACGAAAACAGCCTTTCGCATGATCAGGTAGAGCTTATAATCGATGTGACAAAGCGCTGCAACATGCCTATCGTACTCGAAGGCCCATTTGTACATTTTATTTCTTCATCGGGGTTTGAGGACGATCCCTATGTGGATCAGCTGTTCGAAAGGCTCGGAGACAGAGCAAAGCTGCTGGATAAATATGACGGTAAGGAACCGGTAAACAAGTTTTCCGCCGATATACTTCCGGATACGGATTATGATACAATAAAAAATGCCGTGACTCCCTTTATGGATATAATAATGCATGAAGGGAATGTAATTGTTGAATTTATCCCGAAGGATACATCCAAAGCCACCGGGATAAAGTGGATATGCGATAAGCTGGGCATAGAAAGAGAGAATATCTATGCTTTCGGTGACAGCATGAATGATATCAGCATGCTTCAATATGCCGGCCACAGCGTATGCATGGGCGGGGGAGCAGTGGAGGCAAAGAAAGCCAGCGAGTATGTCACAGCAGACTTGTGGGATGACGGAATAAAAAAAGGACTTGAGCATTACGGACTGATCTGACCATTTGCAGGATGCTTTTGATTCTGAACCGGTATATTTTAACTACTTGAGGACGTTTGATGAAAAAAATAAAAGAAAAAGGTTTATCATTGCGAAATATCCATGTCTGGCTTATTATCACCATGGTGGTTCTGTCAGGCGCCGTGATCGCGTCATCATTTAAGCTGACAAGATCATATCTGAGGCTTGTGGAAGCGGAAGATACCCATTCCAAGCTGGAAGAGGCTGCCCACGAGCTGATGGAGGCTTCAGATTATCTGACCGAGATGGTGCAGAGATTCACGGTAAACGGCGACAGATATTTTATGGATCAGTATTTCACCGAGGCTTTTGAGTCAAACAGACGTGAGGCTGCCATAGAAAAAATGGACCTGGGGGAGATCACCGCTCCCGCCCTGAAACAGCTTAAAGAAGCCATGGGTAATTCGGTGAGCCTTATGGATCAGGAGTATTACGCCATGAGGCTGGTGGTTGAAGCAAAGGGATATTCTGACTATCCCGAAATACTTGACTCGGTTACTTTGGATCCCGGGGATGCCGCACTCTCTCCGGATGATAAGATGCACAGGGCAACGGAACTGGTTTTGAATGAAGACTATTATGAGATGAAGGACCGGATCCGAAATGACATGGAAGAAAGTATCGCAGAAGTGGATAAGCTGATGGAGAGTTCCAATGACACGGAAATGCGTACTCTCCGCCGCGAGATCAACCTGATGCGTATTATCATCATTGTCCAGGTCGCTTCGATCATTTTTATGGTAAGGCTCACTTCGCTTTTGGGAATACATCCCGTCCTGAAGGCTGTTGACAATATTAAATCCGACAGCCCGATACCCGAGATGGGAGCAAATGAATTCAAGTATCTTGCCCAGGCCTACAACAAGATGTATGCAAGATACAAATCAAGCCTTGAAAACCTGAATTACAAAGCATCCCATGACGAACTGACGGGAGCCTACAACCGTGCGGGATATGAGCTGCTTTTGACGGGAATAGATCTGAAGTCGACATACATGATGATGCTCGATGTCGACAATTTTAAATCTATCAACGATACCTACGGCCACGAAACAGGCGATAAGGTGCTTAAAAAGCTGGTTATGGTACTTAACAGCGTATTTCGTGACGATGACTGCATCTGCCGTATAGGCGGCGACGAATTTGTGGTATTTATGGTTCACTCCACGGGCATGCCCCGCAGATTGATAGAATCCAAAATCAGTCAGATAGGTGAAGAACTTGAAAATACCGATGACGGTCTGCCTTCGTTCTCGATCAGCATAGGTATTGTAAACGGTAAGGATGTGGAGAATACAGACTCACTCCTTAAAAATACCGATGCGGCGATGTATGAGTCCAAAAACCGCGGAAAGCACACCTATACATTCTATTCAAAGAAGCACGATTGATATCCGTCCCGAAAAAAGGTGCTTTTTCGGTGCAATATGCAAAATAGTTCAAAATAATGAGCCTTTTTTCTCAAAAACTTGTCGATTTTATCAATTGAACACTTTTGCAGAAATTGGGTAGAATGATTACTGTAGGAGAAATTGTTTTGTGTTTATCCGGTATGGAAGACCGGATCGTTAAAAAGAAAAGGAAATATCAATGAATCTCGGAACTATCTTGACTATGGCCGGTGGGCTTGGTCTCTTTCTATTCGGAATGAAGCTTATGAGTCAGGCGATCGAAAAGGCTGCCGGCGCAAGGCTCAGACGCATTCTCGAAATCTTCACGACTAATCGTTTTACAGGAATGCTGGTAGGTATATTCTTTACCGCCGCGATACAGTCATCATCGGCATGTACCGCGATGGTTGTCAGTTTCGTTAATGCCGGTCTGATGAATCTTTATCAGGCTGCGGGCGTTATCTTTGGTGCCAACATCGGTACCACCATTACTTCACAGCTCGTTTCGTTTAATTTCTCAGCAGTGGCGCCTCTTATTCTTCTGATAGGCGTGCTGATCGTAATGTTTGCCAAGAAAGAACAACTTAAACAGATCGGTGAGATTATAGTAGGATTCGGTATTCTCTTTGTGGGTCTTGAGACCATGAAAAACGCCATGGCAGTTATCAAAGATAATGCATTTGTGGTAGATACCCTCAGTTCACTCAGAAATCCGTTTTTGGCAACGCTCATCGGTACAGCGCTCACGGCAATAATCCAGAGTTCATCCGTTACCGTCAGCATAGCACTTCTCATGGCTCAGCAGGATCTGTTAAGCCTGAATATCATACTCTACATCATCCTCGGATGTAATATCGGTGCCACGGCAACGGCGCTCCTTGCTTCGCTTTCAGGTAAGAAGGATGCCAAGAGAGCAGCTCTTATCCATTTCTGGTTTAACGTGATAGGTACGGTTGTTATTTACATAGTTCTCGCATTTGCGATGGACCCTGTAGTAAACGGTCTGATGGTGATCTCCAACGGCAACAACGGACGATTCGTGGCAAACGCCCATACCCTTATCAAAGTATTCCAGGTTATCGTGCTCTTCCCCTTCATGAAGCCTATAGTAAAGCTCTCGTGTGCATGCGTGCGGGGCGAGGATCAGAAGGTCGGATATCGTGCTGCAGGGCAGCTTAAATATATCGGAAACAAGGTCGTGTTCAACCCCGCGACGGCTGTTGTGGAAGTTATAAAAGAGCTTGACCGTATGGCTTCCCTTGCAAGTGAGAACCTCAACCGTGCCATGAACGCGCTCATCACTCTCGACAGAGAAGATATTAATGAAGTGTATGAGGTTGAGAAAAACATCGATTACCTAAATCATGCCATAACCGATTACCTTGTAAAGATCAACCAGACAACACTTCCCATTGAAGACTTGAAGAGCATCGGTGCGCTTTTCCATGTGGCCAACGATATTGAGAGAATAGGCGACCATGCCGAGAATATCGCAGATGCGGCCGTAATGCGTATTGATAACGGTGCTCAGATCTCCAAGCAGGCTCAGAAAGAGCTCGGCGAGATGCTCGATATGGTAAATACCAATATCCAGTATGCGATAGAAATGTTCTCAAAGGGCGATGAGAAGCACATGAAAGACATCGTGGAGCTGGAGGATAAGATCGATAAAAAGGAAAAAGAGCTCCAGCAGAATCATATCGACAGGCTTACCCGCGGAGAGTGTACTCCCGAAGCCGGCATGATCTTCTCGGATATCGTATCGGGCCTTGAAAGAGTGGGTGACCACGCCACCAATATCGCATTTGCCATTGTTGAGAATAATCGTAAGATAGAAGAGGAAGAGGCGTGATGTTTGTTTTTTGTGTGTTGTCCACTCAGGGGACAATAACACAGTCAGCTTCCGGGACAATAATACAATATTCTTTTATAAATTGAATTTTTATGGTAAAATATATAGGTGTATTGCTTGAGGATAAAAACTAAAGCGTACACCTATTAATTTTCTGACAGAGGATTTCCCAATGAAAAACGAAGCTAAAATATACTCACTGAAAATGGGACCTGCAAAATGTGCCATAGACCTTAGTAATGGCAGCGAGCGTGGAGACTATGTCTGTCAGGATTATATTCTGAACATACTGGGACGCCCAATGCGCGGGATCAATCTGATGACCAGCTATTACCCTTTGGATAAAACGTTTCCGAAAAGAGCGAGAGATGCTTTCAAAGGGATGGAAATTCACGGTGCATGGGAATATCCCTATGATGACTATGAGACATATAAAGGCGGACTTGTGGGGCGCACCGACGAGGAACCCTTCAACTGGATGAAGGATGTAAGGAGTCACGGTCAGGATGTTATCCTTACTATAACCATCGATCCGAATGTGAGTGATAAGCATATCAAAGCCATCGCAAAGGACCTTTATCCCTACGGAAGGCTTATGCTCCGCGTAAATCATGAAGCAACGGGCAGCTGGTTTTCATTCAACAAACGTGCTTCATACGAAAAAGTGGCGGAGTTTTTTGCGCATGTCTGCGATATCTTCCACAAAAAGGCACCGCACATCAAGCTGATACTCTGCCTGGACGGATACAAGAATCTTGAAGACAAAAAGATGGAGAAGGAAGATGAATTCATTCCCGCCATCAAAGCGGCTGATGTATTTTCCGTCGACAGATACCTGGCTCTTCATTGGGGATGGCCCTATGATGTAGCCTTAAAGGGCGGCAACAGCTTTGCCAGATATTCGGTAAAGGGCATATACGAGCTCACCAAGAGAAGCTGCAAGAGATATAACAAGATCGCCGGCGAAGTAAGACCCATGGTTCTTTCCGAACTTAACGCGGACGGCGATGTTACCGGGCCGTATGATCAGGCAAAGATGTTTAAGGAATTCTGCGATTACATCAAGGAAGATAAGGACAAATGGCTCAGCGGTTTTACCTTCTATCAGTTCCGTGATGAAGGAAGACTGGGACTCGAAATAAACGATCCCAACAATAAAAATGTGGGAATAAAGCAGCCCATAATGGACACCTTTAAAGAGGTGATCTCAGACGAGTATTTCAGCCCTGTGATAAAGAAGGGAAAGCAGGTTAAGCTTCCCGTTACGCTTCGCTGGGGCGGAGCGGAGGACGCTGAGGGAATAAGCATCCCCATCAGCTTTGAGAGAAAGCCGGTCTACGCAGAGCTTTATTTTGAGGATGAACTGGAAAATGCCAACTTCATGATGGAGTTTGCGGGACGATGGTTCTACAAGGCTCCCGGTACAAAATGCATTGATCTGATGCCCGCGTTTTTCGAAAATCCCGTATCAGGAAAGTCATCCTATGATCTTAAGATATTTGCTCCCCCGGCGGACGGAAAGAACGATCCATCCCAGGGAGATGACTGGATGATCAATTATTATTATAAGCTTACCGCATTGCCGAGGGTGAGGATCGAATACCTGCCGGTGGCAAGCAAAAAACGCAAATAAAAAGAGGGAAACAGCCGTGAAATTATTGGAAGATACCATCCGCGAAAAAGGAATAGTAAAAGAGGGAAATGTTCTTAAGGTTGACAGCTTCCTGAATCACCAGATGGACATTAAGCTTTTTAATGAGATGGGAAAGGAATTTAAAAGGCTTTTCGCTGATAAGGAGATCACCAAGATCCTTACCATCGAGGCATCCGGTATCGGGATTGCCTGTGTGGCGGCCCAGTATTTTGATGTCCCGGTGGTCTTTGCCAAAAAGGCTCAGAGCATCAATATCGACGGAGATGTTTATTCTACATCCATCACCTCCTTTACACATAAGCGCGAGTACCAGGTCATAGTATCGAAAAAGTATCTTCTTCCGGAAGATAAGGTGCTCATAATCGACGATTTTCTTGCAAACGGATGTGCCCTCAACGGACTTACGGAGCTTGTGGAAGACGCGGGTGCAAGTGTTGAAGGAATCGGTATCGCCATAGAGAAAGGCTTTCAGGAGGGAGGTCAGATCATCCGTGATAAAGGATACGATCTGCACTCGCTTGCGATAGTGGATTCCATGAATGCGGCAACGGGAGAAATAGTATTCAGATCCGAAAATGAGTAAATATAAGAAGCTCAAAAAAAGAATATTTGATATTATTCAGATCGGGCAGAGAGAGGATTTTCCCAGCAGAGCATTTGATTATTTTCTTGTGATAATAATCGTGCTGAACATCATAGCACTGGTGCTCGAAACATTCTCGCTTCCCGAGGTGCTGATAAGCATTTTTCATGTGATAGAGATAGTTACTATCATATTGTTCATCATAGAGTATTCGTTAAGAATATGGACTGCGGAATTTCTTCATCCCGATGTGAGTAAAGGTAAAGCAATACTTAAATTCCTTATTTCCTTTGACGGAATAGTTGATCTTTTGTCCATCATCCCCGCATTTTTCCTGTCGGGCTTTTCGGCATTCAGAATGCTGAGAGTGGTGAGGATATTTCATCTGTTCAGGATCAACAACACATACGATTCATTTAACGTTATCACCACGGTCCTAAGGGTAAAAAGAAAGCAGATCTTTTCATCGCTTTTTATCATACTGATACTGATGCTGGCTTCATCGCTCTGCATGTACAGCGTTGAGAATCCCGCCCAGCCGGAAGCTTTTAAAAATGTGTTTTCGGGCCTGTGGTGGAGCGTTTCGACGATCCTGACCGTGGGGTACGGAGATATATATCCGGTGACGACACTCGGGAAGGCATTTGCCATAGTGATAGCCATATTGGGAGTTGGGTGTGTGGCGATACCCACGGGTATTATTTCCGCAGGATTCGTCGAGCAGCATAATAAGCTTGAAACAGCCGGAATAATGGAATCGGTAAATGCAGGGAGAAACGAGAATCTCTGTGAAAAGATACTAAGGGACCGCGAGAATACCGATCCCGAAACCAGACAGAAATTTGATAATTATCTGAGAGATATATTAGGATCCAAACATTAGACTTTTCTTCCCCTTGAGGGGAAGATGTCTGCCACCCGCGATCTTTGATCGCCCGGATGCTGACGGATGAGGTGTTATATGAACATTGCAATAGTAGATGATGACCCCACATTACGAATAAGCTTAAAACATTTTCTTCACAAATGGTTCGGAGAGCAGAACCTTCCGCTTACCATGTTTGAATTTGACGGTGGTGACGAATTTCTTGACGGAATGAAAGAGACAGAGTTCGATATCGTCTTCATGGATATTTTCATGGATAAGAAGAACGGAATAGACACTGCGGAGGAGATGAGAAGGACCAACAAGAATATTGTCCTTGTATTTCTTACCTCATCGGCGGATTATATGCCGGATGCTTTTTCGGTACACGCCTTCGGCTATCTTCTAAAGCCGCTTCTGCCCGAGAAACTCTACAAGGTTATGAGTGATATCAAGAGCGTTTCGGTGGCGGAGAGTGAGCCCAAGCTTGAGGTGAGCGTCGGAAAGAATACACTCACTCTCAACTATTCGGAGATCATTTATATCAACTCCGATTCAAATTATTGTCTGATACATTGTCCCGACCCGGTTAAATGCAGAGGCCCCTTCACAGCGCTGTGCAAGCCGCTCGAGGATTCGGAGGATTTCCTTTATATCAACCGCGGTATTATGGTAAATATGCGCCATGTAACGCAGACTACAGCAACTATCTGCACAATGGATAACGGCGACCTCCTTCCGCTTAACACGAAGAAAGCCGCCGCCATCAAACAGCGCATTACCGCTTATAAATTCAATCACAGATCTTAACTTGCAGTAAGAGGACTCCAGTCGGGCTCTTCACCATCGATGATCTCCTCTGTTAATCCGTACTGAGAAACATATTCGCCGATCATATCACCTATCTCGGAGATGGGAAGAATGCTGATACCGTTATCTGCACAGAGCTGTGCATAAGCCTCATCAACCTCTGCATCATTTCCTTCTCCGTCCCTGAAAGCATAGTAGGCATTCTTGCATCTTTCATCCGAATATTCCTCATACTCCGTTTCGGGGTCATAATCACTTTCGTAATCGAAGATAACTGCTGTCAGAGTATAGTCTCCGACGGATTCGGCTTCTGTGGGAGCAAGTATTTCCTGAAGTGATGTTGAAAGAGCTTCACGACAGAAAACGGGTGCTTCAAGTCCAAAATAGTTGTATGTGGTATAGAGCTTATAAAACTCGCCGTCGGAAGTGATGACATAGTTGGTGGATTCGTGAGATGATGCTCCGTTGGAACCACTGTTTACAATATATCCGTACTCGTTGATGACTGTCTCTGAACGATAGAACGACTCCTCGATCGTCACTACGGAAAGCTCACCGTTGAAAGGTCTGATGATCACATACTCGGTAGGTGTTTCACGTACTCCTTCGGGATCCGAGAAAGGAAGTTTGAGGGCGAGCTCGGGGAATCCGTCCTTGCCGCAATCGATAAGAGCGTAATCTATCTCAAGAAGCTCGGAAGGAATAAACTCACCTTCAAGACTTGCCTGTATTCCTTCAACCATATCGGAGAGAGTGTAGTCTCCGGGTTCAAGAAAAGGAGTATCCCCTCCTACTGCAACTGTTCCGGGACCGGCGATGAAATCTTCGTAAAGCGCGATCCAGTCTGCGGATCCGTCGGTGCTCCATCCGGTGTAGTCAAAGAATCTTGACATTCCAACCATGGGGGTGGTTTCATCGGGATCTGCTTCGGTCTCTGTGGTCTCTTCGACCTCAGCGACATCCTCGGTTACAACCTGCGTATCATCATTCTCTGAAGGCTGATTGACGGGTTCTGATGTGGGGGTTGATCCGCCTGCGCATCCGGCAAGAAGACCGGCGCTGAGCAGAGCGGTCAGAGCGATACTGATCTTTCTTCTCATAATTTTTCTCCTTTTTGTTTTAGAGGCTGTTCAAGTAAGGCCTGCATATTTGCGGGCTGTGACAGCCTGTCAGCATATATGCCTACAACAACACAAAAATTATATAACTGTATATGTGCGATGTCAAAACCCCAAATTCTTAGGTTTTCTTAACATTTATTACTCAATAATATTCCCGAACATTGTCGAAAATAAAAAACTTTAGCACTTTAACTCATAAAAGGTATTGAAACAAAACCGCGGATATTCTATAATGAAAACACTTTCATGTTATAAAAGGAGGCTATTATGTATTCACTTGATGAAGTTAAGAACGTAGACCCCGAAGTTGCTGAGGCGATAGTGGCTGAGTGCGAGAGACAGCAGGATCACATTGAGCTCATTGCATCGGAAAACTGGGTAAGCAAGGCCGTAATGGCTGCCATGGGCAGCCCCCTCACCAACAAATACGCTGAAGGATACCCCGGAAAGCGCTATTACGGCGGCTGCGGATGTGTGGATGTGGTTGAGGATCTTGCAAGAGACCGTGCAATGAAGCTCTACGGATGCACATATGCCAATGTACAGCCCCACTCGGGAGCTCAGGCTAACCTTGCCGTTCAGTTTGCGCTGCTTCAGCCCGGCGATACCGTGATGGGTATGAACCTCGATCACGGCGGACATCTTACCCACGGTTCACCGGCCAACATTTCAGGCGCATATTTCAAGATCGTTCCCTACGGAGTAAACGACGAAGGCTTCATCGATTATGATAAAGTGGAAGAGATCGCTAAAGAGTGCAAGCCCAAGATGATAATAGCAGGTGCTTCGGCATATGCAAGGACCATTGATTTTAAGCGCTTCAGAGAGATCGCTGACAGTGTGGGCGCATTCCTGATGGTTGATATGGCTCACATTGCAGGCCTTGTAGCCGCAGGGCTTCATCCTTCACCGATCCCTTATGCACATGTCACCACTACCACCACCCACAAGACGCTTCGCGGCCCCAGAGGCGGACTCATTCTCTCAAGTGCTGAGTTTGCCGAGGAGCATAAGCTTAACAAGGCAGTATTCCCCGGAATCCAGGGCGGCCCTCTTATGCATGTGATCGCAGCCAAGGCTGTATGCTTCAAGGAAGCGCTTGAGCCTTCGTTCAAGGAGTATCAGTCCCAGATCGTAAAGAATGCGCAGGCTCTCTGCAAGGGACTTCAAAGCCGCGGTATCAAGATCGTATCCGATGGCACCGACAACCATCTGATGCTTGTTGATCTCACTCCTTTTGAACTTACCGGAAAAGAGATCGAGAAGCTTCTTGATGAGGCTCATATCACTGCAAATAAGAACACCATTCCCAACGATCCCAAGTCTCCCTTCGTTACCAGCGGAATCCGTCTCGGAACTCCCGCTGCCACATCAAGAGGTCTCAAGGAGGATGACTTTGATAAGGTTGCTGAGGCTATCGCACTTGTTATCAAGGGTGGAGCCGACAAGGTAGAAGAGGCTAAGGCAATTGTAGCCGAACTCACCAAGAAGTATCCTTTGAATTATTAATATACCCCGGGCCGCCACTGCCTTTGTCAGTGGCGGCTTTTTTGCTTTTATGAACAAAAAATCCTTTCAGAATACATTAAATAAGTATAAAC
>JAEEGL014709544.1_pt1 | contig 14479 bp, 7 predicted proteins | sample 9134231 | NCBI WGS metagenome assembly JAEEGL01 (sample SAMN16246548, study PRJNA631951) | gut metagenome | biome: gut microbiome; feature: rumen; material: fiber-attached | host: Bos | place: Iran: Karaj | collected 2018-10
ATGTGTTACGGGGAAGTAGACTGATGATGCACCACGCTGAACGGTTCTCGGATATTTCCCGCAAACCTCTTTCGTGTGCTTAAACGGGTGGCACCCATCACATTTGAACCCGAAAGAGCCTTCTTCCTGATCCATGCGCTCAAAAATATCCTTGTCAAATGCGTCCTTGAGTGTTGCGTGTGCGCCGCAGGCGCATTCGATTGTTAAACCTTCAAGCCCTTCAGATCCAGAGGCTCCGGTTTTGAATTTTAACGCAGGATTCCCGCAAATCGGTTTTTTCGATCTGGCATGGACCCATTTCACCCACGGAAAATCGTTCAGATGGCCGTCTTCACATACAGTGACGATACGTGCAACGACCAAATCCTGTTTACACTGTGGGCATTGCATATGAGTGACCATATTTTCGTCGAGCTCCAGACTTTTCCCTTTAGCTTTCCTTTTGTATTCTGCTATCCATTTGCTCAAGGGCTGAAAAGTTCTGCATTTAGGACAAAAATACCACTCAGGGAAACGTGCATATGCAATATCTGTTGGTAACGCAAAGTAATCAACATCCAGTGCTTTTGCAAATCTGTCATCAAAGATACGGTTTGTCCCGCTCCAGTATTCCGGTGCGGAAGTCACCAATGTCTGATCAGGAAAGTCAACCATGGCACCGACACCGTATTGCAATACAGCTTGAGCAGCCCGGACGGAATGTGTTACATGGTTTAAATCTACTTTGGATTTGATTTGTTCTGCCATTTTAATTCTCCCAAATAATTACACTACCCTTAACCGAGACATCGACATTTCTCATGGAGGTTAGTGTTTCCTTAGCTTCGTCTTTGCCATCCGAGTTATATTGCTTAAACAGTCTTCTTGCACCTAATGTCGGAGGGGTAACCATATATCTTCTGCCGAAACAAACTGGGGTATCAGTTTCCTCATGTGCTTTATCAATTATGTCTTGCCAATACTCAAAGAATTCCTGCATTTCATCTTCGACATCTGCAATATCGTCCTTGAGTTCCGCATCCGCTCTTGCATTGATTCCTTTTATGCGATCCGTAACATATGTTTCAATATCTTGTATTGACTGTTCAAACGCTTCTGCATCAAAGTAATCAGCATCTTTGTCTTCAGTCAAAGATTCCTTATGCCTAAGCAAAGTAGCTATCACCGCATGCAAAGCTCTTTCTCGGGCAGGTTTTGAAAATGGTGTGGCTCCAGTCGGTTCGACAAACCGGTAAAAAGAATCATGATACGCACGGAAACGTTCATAATGCGAACGATCCCTACTCTTTGTCGCATCATATTGAACAAATGCAACACCAGGGAACGACCGTCCCACACGGCTTGATGCCTGAATATACTCGCTCGTAAGCTTTGGCTGTCCTACCATAAGCATGACGTTCAGTCTGGCAACATCGATTCCTACAGATATCATATTTGTAGCCAAAAGAACGTTGGAGGCATATCTTTTTGCGTCCATATTTTCTTTTGAGTATTCTATTTTTTCCAGCTTATCTAGAGTTTCGTTAAGTTCCGTCGTGGACACTCTGCTGGTCAACTCATCAGAATTGACAATAAGGCGTCTTGATGTGAACATCCTGTTAGCCGTTCGGATGATGAAGTCCTTTACGTCATCATCAACAAGCGTCGATGCCTTTCCCAAATCTTTAAGGCTGTTAAAGTAAACAGTCAAAGTCCAGAGCTTATCTTTAACCTCATCCGGAAGCGTCATGGTATATGCTTTCTGCAGCAATGCAGCCATAGATCTGATTTCGGTCATGGCTTTTGTACGACCTGAAGGCATGATCCCAACATACTTTCTTCCGTATTTTCCTTTGGAATAATCGATCTCATCTTCCTTCGCAAAGAACGAGTCCTCTGCATCCAACCCCGGAGCAGGGAATTGTACTACCTCACGATTATATAGGACAGAGCACTGTTCTTTAGCTCGTCTTATGGTGGCAGTTGATGCTATTACTTTCGGTTTAATTCCTTTCATACTGGACAAACCGTCAATAGCAGTCTCATACAGCCCAACCATGGTACCAAGAGCTCCGGAGATCAAATGTAATTCATCCTGAATTATTAATTCAGGACCACGGTTATCGGAATGCAGACCAAAAAATGCCCCAACTCTTCCGTCCCATGCCATCATGGCGAATTTATCCACCGTACCGAACAAAAGAGTAGGAGGAGCAGCATATAATTCTTCGTCTATGATTTGAATAGGCAGTCGCTTAGTAAAATCGCAGTCTTCATGAGGGCAGAACATATAAAAATGCTTTCCGCTCATGGCATATCCCCATTCACCTACCAAACGGTTTTCTTTATCGTCCTTTACAAGTTTCGTACCGCACCACGGACATTTCAGAACCTGAAACTTGTTGTGGCGTTCCTTTTCATTTCGAACAGCATAGGCATGACTTACATTCTGCAACTTCTCCAAGTGATATTCCGCACTGTTTTTACCGGTGTTATTGTTCGGAATGTGTGTGCCACCGATCCATAAGCCTATTGTTATTGGATTTCTTCCTAACGGATAGCTGGGATACTTATGCCTCTTTTGCATACAATCCTGACGTATGAATTCACAGGCGCAGATTAAAGTGGCGGCTCTAGTAAACTGTTGCGCAGCCAAAAGCCGTAAGGTATACCTCATCATCACAGCTGTACCGTCTGATTGTTCAGGATGTGCAAGTTTTCGATAAAAAATCGTAAATGCAGTAAGTCCGAGATAAGCTTCGGTTTTACCACCACCAGTTGGGAACCAAATCAGATCTACAATTGACCGGTCATCTCCGTTTTCATCTACAATGGAATTGACATCCATAAGAAGAAAAGCAATCTGGAAAGGCCTCCATCTGCAGTTGCCATCATCCTCCTCAAAGTAATCCAAATTGCATAACCAGTCGGATATCTCTGTATCATCAGGATATCTGTCTGCATTCTCTCTGGACATGTCACCTTGTTTTTGTATGTGTATTCGCTGCATAAACATTGCGCGATTCGCAAGCAAAAAGGCAATATAAGCGTTATCATTCGTACGAAGCGTTTCAATCCCGCTATACATTCTCTGTGCAGCGCGTTTACATTCCTTAATGTTCTTAGTGGCAGCAGCTTCATAACGTTGATCCAGAGTGGCAGCTGTAACCTCAAGGCCGCTTATCCATTCGGAATACAGATCAACTAGTTTTTTCATTGATTCGAGTTTGACTTCTCGATCCGTCTGGTCCAGATCGGACAGATACTTCATTGAAAGCTCTGCATCTTTCACGTAATCATTGGCCGGCAGAGAAAAACTCATTGCCGGTATTTCCTTTACCGGGAAGAAATCTGTCCAAAGCCTTCCTGTTCCATTCTCTGATATTTCCCAATCAGCTGATGTGCCAAGTCCTGTTGCGTATATTCTTTTGTGCCGGTATAGCAATTCCAAAGATTTTTCTTCATCGTCCATGTACTCAGGATTAGGATTGGGATTGCTTTCAATGAAGAAAAACTCATTGTTGTCCGACGATATTTCAATCCTTGATTGGAATATGCATTCTCTGGCTTTAGCCGACGAATTCTCGATTCCGTTCACCAACATTACGGTAAGGGAATATACATCTTCCGATATCTTGGTTCTGAGCGCTACTAACTTTGCAGAAGTACCGTCTAGAGATGACGTCTCTTCATTGTCCGCATAATCAGATCCGGCAAAATTGATTTCCACATTTTCGATTAAGTGAGGTTCTCGAACATATCCGACACTCAGGAAGTCATTAAGTCGATATACGCTGTTTTTTAAAACAAAGAATTCCGCTTCGGGAAGCGTATCCCGTTCAAGAATGTCTCTAATCTCTTTGGGACTCGTTTTGCGCAGTAATCGAAACGCTCGAAGAGTCTTATCATAGGACATAATGTGAGCGAGTTCTGGTGGCACTTCATATGTTTCTGCATCCTCCGGTTCATAAGGGACGATACAGTCTGAGACTAAAGCACTTCGATAGGTTGCAAAAGACACTTTACAATGAACCTTTTCTGCTTTTCCCTTAACCAAAAAGGTGACACCCATAGAAGCCGGTTTATACTGGGTCGCCATTCCTATTTCTTCATCAAGATTCTCATCTGCAGTTTCATCATACTGAAGATTTCTGTCCTGTCTTTTTATCGTGGTTTCCAATTCCCCGACTGGTTCTGCCTCGGAATGGTCTTCCGGTAAATCCTCATCAACAATGACCGTCTCATCGTTATCCTGTTCAATTCTGTTTCCCTGCGGGAAAAGAATTCCGACAGAATATCGGCTTAAAGGACTACTTGATATTAATTCATGTTCAGGATCCGGGACAGAAAACTCGGAGCCGGGGCCCATAAGTTCGGATTTAATAAGATTAATGTATTCATCGCGTGCGACAATAAGCTGTTCACGAATTTCCCGACTGTTCACATCAACACCTCCGATTCAGAAATAGGACGATTCACTATTGTGTTATTAACGGTTGCGATATCATCCAGTTCAAATACGTTTTCAAGCTCCATGGTTTCAGATAGCTTTTCAACGTTTTCATAAACAACCTCAAACGCACTGCCCTGAACGGGCTGCTTATTGCTCAACTTATCGTTAATAGCCTGAGCGATGAGCGACAAGATTTCGCGCCTATAATGTCTAACAATACGACAGGCTTCAAAATATGCTTCTGGGCTACTTAAGATATAAGGATCCTGTGTAATCTCCGCGATTATCTTCATTGTTTTGACATCTCTTGGTCCGATAATATGGCTTTCTTCAATAAGCCATTGCCTTACCGTTACCTCCTGCAGTGAACTGCCGTGCTTTTTTAATTCTTTAGTAACCGCTCTGTATGTAAGATTGTTTGTGTCTTTGTATTCGCGCAAAGCCGCTTTCCAATAAAATGCCTTTTCAGCAGCATCCTGAACGTCGACACTCAGTTTTTTCGTTCGCATCAACTGATCAAAAATCTGATCCACAATATTGCTTGTATAATCGTTTCTCTTTGTGAAAACCAGAATGTCTCCTGGTGACAGTTTATCTGGGCTGGCCTCGGTAACAACACCTTCGTTCTGGTCAAATACTACGGCAGAGTAATACTTTGAAAACAGGATCTGCTCACCGGTAGTAAAAGTCCCGACATATTTGACTTCTGCCGTATTGCTATATTCGCTTCCGGTAGAGCTAGATGACGTCAGTCTGCGAATATCAAACATTCCCATTGAGTCCACAAAATCATCCAGATCGGAAAACTCGCGAATCGTTGTTTCGCTAATATCAGATTCGGGTCCATCAGATGTTTCGACTGCCCGAATGTATTCATCTCCCTTAAGACCTTTTATTCTCGCATTTAGCTTGCGTTCCGCTTTTGCTGATTTTCTTTTTCTATAAGAGAACGTCTTCTCTTCAAATTCATAGAGAAATAGGGTTATTTCAGGAGCAGAAAAACACTGGAGCACATCAAACCTTTTCCCGATTATATCCCCGGTTACAATGATTCTGTCGTATTCATCATGCATATCAAACCTGTTTACCGTTACGCATTGAACATTGCCAAACTCGCCCTGAAGTGCAAGTCCAAATATTACGGAATAGTATGCCTTGGGAACGACAAGAGCAATCTTTTCGCCAGTATGGTCGTTTAGAAACTGACGAAGAGCAAACTCTTTCGGAGATGTGTCGAGCAAAGACGAATACATCTCAAGTAGTGAATCAGTTATTTCAGAGCATTGCTCACGCATTGACATTGTTCTGGACGCTATCTCTATCAACTCATTAAGTCTTTTTTCAGGAGAAACAACAGCCAGATTAATCTGTCCGGAAGAAATTGCCGCTTCCAATCGTTTCATGCTGAAAAATGATGAACTGAAAAGATTCAATAAAGCAGCAGATGACAATATGAAGTTATCCCGGTCTTCTCCGGACCAATTGGATTGTTTTATCGCAAACAATTTTTCTTTAATAGTCCTGTATTTCTCCCAATCCCAATAACTATCAACATGAACTGTATTTGTGTTTCTGGAGAGAATGTTTGCAATCTGCCTATTTAACTCTCGGGTCAATTTGTTATTATCCTGTATCTCATGCGAACCACTTGAAAGCAGTTCTTTGGTACAGGCAAACATCTTCGCCGATTCATACTGATCCATCGCCAGTTCACACGATTCCGAGTGGAATGGGGCAACAACATAGGCGAACTTTAGCGTTTTTCTTCGGAGAAGATCGTTTAATTCGGCAGTATTTGTGGAAAGAGAATCAACATTGGTCACCATTAAGCCTATGACTTTATTCCCGTGCTTATCGAGAACCAACTCCCGGGCCATAGACATTTTACTAGTAACCTTGATGACCGCTTCAGCTTTTGATGCATTCTTTCCGATTTGGAACTGTTCACCGTTTCCTGTGTAATATGAAACGGGAACAACATCCATCAGTTCAACGGTTTTCTCTCCGTTATATCTGATTTTCAGATGCTTACAGATATCTATAAACTCGTTTTTATCTGCTACAACGACAACGGATATATCAATAGTTGTCGGGACTTCCTCAAGCGGAATCTCTAAGATATACGATATAAAATCATTTCTGTTTGTTTTGTCTTTTCGTATGCCGCGCCCATCTGTCACGGAAGAAGCTCCGAAATATGGGCGAATTAAATGCTTTGCATTTTCGTAAGGAATATAAGACGCCGAAGGCCCGTTTTTCCCCTTAGCATCCTGACGAAGAACTATAAAATCTCTTTTAGGTTCATCTGAGCGCCAGCTTAGCTTCTGTATACCATCCCAATGATATCTTTCACCTTTGTATAGCACCATATCACCCGGACGAATCTCGGCCAGAATTTCCTCGTTTGACGAAAACTCGTAAGCCAAGCAGCCTATCATAAGCGCAGCGACGGAAACAACGTCAAAGCAGAGAGATCCCGTGTGAAACGCAAAACTAACAGAACGCTCGGCTGGGTCGAACTGTCTGGCAAAAAACAGAAGGTATTTCTCTATGATTTTTTCATCAGACAACAGTGCATCATCATAAAGAAACTCGCATTTCTCAATGATTGACCGTATGATTCTATCGTCTGCCATGGTGTTATCCCTCTCTTAAGATGTTAGCCGGTTAATACAGTCCAGCATGAATTCTGCCATCTCTCGTATTACGGGAATTGTAACAGAGTTCCCGAACTGTTTATATTTCTGGGCATCGGGCATTCCATCCGGAAAAGAAAAACCGTCATTTCCGTTCTCATCAACAAAGGCATAATTGATAAACCCTTGAAGTTTTCCCCACTCCGAAGGTGTCATAACCCGAATACCTTTGTCGTTTAGAGGCGTTTTCTTTCCCGGTATTTCCATCCCTGCAATACCATCTCTTGGATCGTATATCAGATTCCGTTCTCGTCCGGATCCTCCTGTTGCTAACAGTGTATTTGCAATAGGGTGTTCAATTGACGGCTCATTTACAATGCGGTATCCAAAACCATAGCCTTTGCCTTCCTGACGCGCCCTGTGCCTTATTAGGGTTTCGAAGTATCCAGATGCCATATAGTATTTTGCCTCAACATCTTTATCCAGAAGATCATTAAGATCGTTATACAGCTTTCTTTCACATCCTAAGGGGATAGAGCCCGGAAGTTCTTTAAGCTTGGTAAGGGGGAATCGTTCCGTATCAAAACCAATGATATAGGTTCTCGGTCTGTTCTGAGGCATTCCAAAATCTCTGGAATTTCGAACAAACTGTTTCGGATTATATGACAGAATTCCAATTTCAGATTGATCCACGCCAATCACATAATAACCAAGTTTATTTATCAACGTATCAATTATTATCCTGAACGTTTCGCCGCCGTCATGTGTAACCAGACGGTCTACATTTTCGAGGAAAAATGCCATCGGTCTAGTTCGTCGCATTATTTCAGCTATATGAAAGAATATCTGGCCTTTTGTTTCGTCATCAAAGCCCTCTTCTTTTCCAACTCTGCTGAATGTCTGGCACGGGAATCCGGCAAGTAAAACATCATATTGTGTAGAATCAACCAAATTTTTGAATTCATCGGAAGTCAAATCATGGTAAGGATCGTCACCATACAAATGGCAGTACGTCTTGCAGGCATATTTATCGACCTCTGCAGAGAGAACATTCGTAAAGGCTCCTGTCATCTCAAAACCTTTCCTGATACCACCTATTCCTGCACAAAGATCTATAGTACGAAACGGAGCAACTGGAACAATCCTTAAGGCACTTTCGATTTTATTGACACATTCAGATATATTTCTCTTTATTTCATGGCCCCAGAATCGAAAAACCGTCCATCCCTGTTCGGCTAAAGCATTATTTACACGCTCGTCTCTTGCCATATTGTGCTCAATTTTTTCTATCCAGAACTCGCGATTACTATGAATGGTTTTTTTGCTATTGTCCCAATCGTATCCATGCCAAAAATCTCCGTCACAAAAGACAGCTATTTTTCTGGCTACGAAAGCAAAATCTGGTTTTCCGGGAATCCCTTTCTGATTTCTGACATAAGTAACAAGTCCGCGTTTCTTTAGCTCTTCTTCAAACCGCAGCTCTATAGTCGTATTTTTATTTCTAATCCGGCTCATATTATATGAAATCTGATCCGATGTTTTTTTATGAGCCATTTTCAATACCTTCTTTACTCTTTATCATGTCTATACTCGATTGTCGATTCAGCGACCATAAGAGTGTCATTATCATTTTGCAATGCATAAGAATAATTCACTACATGGGGGGCCGCCAAATCATACTCTTGAGGTTCTCCAAATAGGAGTGGCAGATCGGAAGGCCACATTTTGAACAGCATTCCATGATCACGCCACTTCATATCCTGTTGCTTAATGTAGTATCCAGCTAGATCGACCTGTATTTTATCCGCCTCAAGAAGAGGAAAAATAAGCGAATCGTTAGGATTCTTAGTATGAATTACTTTGTCATACCTAAAATACTCAATACCATCTCTTGGAACCGATAGAGCTTGTACCCAAAAAGTCTCGTGATGTTTCTCAAGAAGTCGTTTTTTCAACGTTGCAAGATACCATACAGACAATCTCCTTCTGGTTGCCATATCTAACGTATGACATAGCTCCAAAACTTCATCGTTATTATTCACATATAGAATAAGACCGTGAGAATTAGGATGGCTTGCACATGTTGTATTCACTATAGACAGCCGGTCCTCGTGCTTCTTTTCGTTGTATACCCACTTTCCGTATACTTTTACGATTTCAGCATACGATAGCCCGGTGTCTGGTACATTAGCAAATAGATTGACACGGGTATTCCCTCTGCTTCTTCCGCCTCTTGTTATACGAGTACATTTCAGTTCTATTCCTTTGTAATCCGGAAGAATAGAATTGTTGCGGTGTATTCCCAAGGCGTTTTCCAGTGTATCTCCTACACCGGGATCGCCTTCGGTAATGGATGGCAAAAACCCTTGATTGTGTATAGCAATAAGCTTTTGCAACAGTTCTCTTGCCACTGATTCCTGTTCGTAGACAGACTGTTTTACTATGTCGTAAACAAAACCGTACGATAACAATGAATTCGAAACTAGATCGTTCGATAGATTCATTACATAAATCGAATTGTTGTACACTATTAGAGCAAGAAGATTCTTAGGTGAACAATATTTTTTTAAACCAGAAAACCATATTCTGGGATCACCATGCTTTGTTATTGGTCTATAAAGGGAAGCAGTCGTTTCAATAAGTGTATAGCTATTCACAAAAAACGATTTAACTATCCTTTTGTGTTCCTGCCCTTGCTCTTGCGATTCATAATCATGCAGCCCAGTACTCTTCAGTAATTCCCGTACGCTTCCAACAGCATCCATAATGGATTTTTCGTATCCTGTTGGTGTCGGAACTAAAAAGGCAACTTTTGCACCTGTTTCAGCAAACACTGGGAGAAATCTTTCAAGTGGAGTATCTGTCATTGCCAGCATAAAAATAACCTCATTTTATCTTTTTGAGTATCTCTGTTGCTATTGCGCGCGCCATCAACGGTGGCACTGCATTTCCCACTTGAGTGAATTGCGGTGTCTCAAGTTTTCTTCGATCACCACCAGTAGTTCGCTTCCCTTGGAAAACAAATGAATCATCAAAACTTTGAATCCTTGCCATCTCCCTTACAGTTAGAGAACGGTTTGAAGCATAATGCACATAATCATCTGGCATGGTTGTAATGGTCATGGATTGAGTGTCTGGATCCAGCACTGTATAGTTTCTTTTCTTTGTTTCAAGCAGAGGGTTGTCGGGCTCTGCTGCCTGAGCTTCATGATACCCACCATAACGTCTCATCAAAGCATAACGCGCCTGAACCTCTTCGTTATGTCTGGACGTTTCGTGATTCTGAAGAGTAGCATATTTGAAGCCGCGGGAATCAACCTCATCGATTGCATTAGCAGGGGTATAAACAGGCTTCTGTTCTAATAGTTTTGGGAAGCGCTTTGGATCAAGACGGCCTTTTTTGCTCCATTCTGAGAAGGTCAAACCGTCTGCTGATGGTTTGCCATCAACCTCTCTTTTGATGCTACCAGCCTTCGTTTTGCTAAATCTCTCTGCAAAGGTGCTGTCATAGTCATACGGATGATCACCTATGCCAATATAATCCAAATCCCCAATAGCTTCCGCAACGGTTACCTTCTCTGAAGGATCAACAGTAAAGGGGATATGATCAATTACTTCCTGATCATTTCTGCATCCAACGAAAATCACTCTTTGCCTATTCTGCGGAACACCATAGTTCGACGCTAAAAGCACTTGTTCTCCAGTTACACGGTACAAGGCCACCTGCTCCGAAAGTGCAACAAGGGTGTCATATTCCGGATCGTCTTTCATCAAAGAAAGTGCTCTTTGCATTGTTTCAAAAGCCCCCTCCTGAAGAATCTCCAGAGCGAGTTTCGTTCTTTGAACAACTGCTATAGTCCGTTCATTATCTGTAATCGAGCACAGATGGTCACATTGGTTCAAGGCTGTTTCAAAGATTTCATACAAATCCAAAACATCGGTAATCCGGTCAAAATTTTCCTTATAAGTGCTTCTCTTAAGCTGGGCGGTATTGATGTGATATTTAACCAGCCTGACAATACGACTTAAATCATTCTGTGAAGCAATAAGGGAAAGCGCCTGACGTATAACATTTCGATCATCTTCAGAGACAACCTTATTGTTCCGATAAGCCTCAACGAATGCGCTTGACAGTTCTTCACACAACGCTCTAAGAATAGGATTGTCGAGTTCGGTTTTATTGTTGAGTATTGCTCTATTAATAAAGGACTTTTGGTCATTAGACAGAGGTAATTCTTTTATCGCTTTTCTGCTTGCAAGGTAATCCGTCCGGCGCTGGCGTTCTGCTTCATTCTGCGCTATCCAAACCCTCAGTACTCTAAGAGCAATTGTGAGCTCGTATGACTTAATACTAGATGCTTCGCACTTCTCTACAAAAAGTTTTAAGTGGTCATAATCAACGATATTCCTGATTTCTTTCAGGATTCTCTCTTTGACCTTTCCGTTATCTTTCGTAAGGATTCCATATACATTCTCCATTATGAAGTACTTCGGCCGAATAGCCTCAATTACTTTCAAATAATAAGAAAACAAATCATCCTTTTTATCATTCTTACGACGCTCTCCAGCAAGCGAAAACGACTGGCACGGTGGACCACCTGTCAGAACATCAATGCTTACATCGCCATAATTGGTCTGAATTTGCTCTAATAATTCTTCTATGAAATCCGGATCGGTAATGTCTTTTGTGAGAAATACCGTGTTCAAGCCGAGTTGCTCATTGTAGCGCATTCTATGGGTAACCTCACAAGTGGGGTTAATATCTGATCCGAGCAAAAAATCAAAGTTTTGTCCGTTTTCTTCTGCTTGCAGGAATCCTTCACTAAACCCACCAGCTCCAGCAAACATATCTACAAATGTAGGCATATTACTTCTCCTTAACGTAGTTATTAATCCTCTGTTATCTCAACAAGATCGCCAATGTCGCAGTGAAATACCTTACAAAGGTGCATCATGACTTCAAGGGATACGGGTTCATCTCTATAAAGCTTGGTCATGGTATAGCCGCTAATCTCAGCAGCTGCTGCTAATTCGCTTTTTTTCATCTTGTTCTTCTTCATTAACTTCCAGAGCTTATCGTAACTGATCTTCATGAAACGCCTCCATTTCGACCCAATTTATAGTGAATGCCCGCCAATCCCGGCTGGGCATAGATATACATCACGTAGTATAGCATAATACTTCGCAAAAATCAAGATTAGCACGCAAATATCATAATCTAAAATGATGTATTGTCGCTCTTGACCGACATCATACTCAGGAGACTAAAATTGCCCCCGTACCGAACTCTCTCTGAGCCCGGTACAGGAGCATTGTTTTAATACGCAGGGATGCCATATCCCAAGATCTCATAGTATCCTACGGAGTAGTGTCTCTCAGCACAACTGTCGCTGGTATTGCCTTCTACCGTGTATACGATACCGTTCTCGACCCTTTCGACGATGCCGGTGTGATCCGAAAGACCGTCCTGTGGCCCGGAGTCACCCTTGTTATCCCAGTCAAAGAAGATGATCATTCCAGGCGTAGGCTCGATGGAATTGTCTGCCCACTGATTTCTCTGCTTGAACCAGTTCACACCGGTGACGCATCCGGCATACTTTGGGATAATACCGTTCTCGATATATCCGCACTGGTCAGCGCACCAGGAAACAAAGCATGCGCACCATTCTACACGGGAGCTAAATCCATACCAGGACCAGTAAGGCTCGCCGCCTACGTTGCCTATCTGAGTGAGGGCAATCTGGACGATCATGTCATCAGAACCATAGATGCCGTAGAGCACCGCAAGCCACATGGAGTTGTCTGCCGCAAGAAGCTCCTCAAGCTGCTCTTTTTGATCAGTATTGAAGTTGTACTGGCTTGCCATCGAATCCGCATCCTTATGCGTAACGACGATATATAGCGTGGTATGAGTTACCTCGACTTCTTCTTCCAGAATGTTGCCGTTCCCGTCATCTGACTCAACGATTTCTGTTTCCGTCCGTGTTTCGGTGCGGTAAGAAATGTCATTCATCGCCCAGAAGATATCTGTCAGCTGCTGCTTCTTATCATCAGTCATGGTCGCGACTTCCATAGCGTTATCCGGATCCGTCGTGGTCTTCACCGCATAGATGGACAGTACCTGCGGCCACACAGCACGGGAGCCGGACATCTCAAGATCATCATATGGATTGTTGGCCTTAATAGACTCTATCCGATTCTGATAATCCTCGTTGATATCACGGACGACCTGCTGCATGGTCATATTCGATCCGGTGTCCTCGCTGGAAAAGAATATCCCGAAGCAGGAACCCACGATCAGAGCAATCAGGCAGATCACGATGATAACGACTACAGCGACCCAGCCTCCGGCAGCAATAGCGGCCACGAGCTCCTTGATGGCTGCGATAATTGCCTTGACTGCCGCAACGATAGCTTTGCCGACAGCGACAGCCGCCTTATAAGCAGCAATGGCAGCCTGCTTTGCTGCTACAGCAGCCTTCTGTGCGGTCTTGGCAGCAGCTTCTGCGGCTTTCTTTGTTGCTTTCGCGGTTGTTTCGGCAGTCTTAATGGCTGCTTTGGATGTCTTTTCAGCCGTTTTGACAGCCTTCTGTGTTGATTTGATAGAGGCGTCTGCGGTCTTGATTGTCGCCTTTCCGGTGGACTTAGCAGTCTGCTTCACGGTATGTTCAGAACGCTGGGCGGTTTTGATGGTCGTATCCTTGGCTCTCACACTGCTGCGGGTCTGATGAGCAGCCTGAGACACATTGTGCTCAGTGCGCTGTTCATATCGGCGGACCGCATCATCAACCTTTTTCTCCTGACGCTCAAGCCGCTTTTCGCGTCTATGCTCGCGGAAAGCTCTGCGGCCTTTATCGACTGCCTTGTCGGTCTCCTTTCTGATGGCGTGTCCGGTATCGTGTACAACGTCCTCCGCTGCGTATCTGATCTTGTCTTCAGCATATTCAGAAGGAGAGACCTGTCCGTCGTCCATCAGGTTCTGCGCCGTATCCTTTGAGCGGATAAAAGCCTGTTTCATCCGCTCTCCGGCTACAGATGCCTTATCCAGGATCTTGATGTCCTTGACCGTTTCTCTTGTCTTGATCTCAGGCATCAGATCACCTTCTTTGCTACAACAACAAAGCGCCCGTTCTTGTAGGTGTACTCGCAGGTAGATAGCGTCAGCAACTGATCTCCGAACTCAGCGTCAATGCCTGTGTCGTACATCTCTCTGGCGTGGACTTCCTGTATGAACTCATTAAACTCCTCCTCGTTCATGATGACGCACTCGTTGTATTTGAAGGTCTCCTTGTTCGTATTGAACCTGAAAACAGCGACGATCTCATACTCACCGAAGGAAGAGAGCGTATCAAAGTGGATGAGCGGATGCTCACGCCAGAAGTCTTCATCCGTATAATTGCAGAGATCGGCG
>JAEEGL014540338.1_pt1 | contig 14478 bp, 12 predicted proteins | sample 9134231 | NCBI WGS metagenome assembly JAEEGL01 (sample SAMN16246548, study PRJNA631951) | gut metagenome | biome: gut microbiome; feature: rumen; material: fiber-attached | host: Bos | place: Iran: Karaj | collected 2018-10
ACAAATTGATTTAATTCAAGTCCTTTTCTTTCTTCATCACTTTCATCAATTATACTAATTGATAAATCTGATAAATTATCATCAAATTGTTGATTTGACATTAAATCATCATAATTCTCATTACTATTATTATCTTGATTTATATTTTTTTTTTGATTTTTTTTATTATGTTCTTTTACATTTTCTTTTTTTAAATGCTCATATGGTTCTAATAAATTAATTGTTAATAATATTTTTCCTGAATTTAATTCTACTTTTTGAAAATCAATATTTACACTATTTAAAAATGATTGATATGGAGTTAAATAAACAGTTTTTTCAATTTTTAATTTATCACCTATAAAATATTTTTTATAAATATTTATTTCTCCTCTTGCAATTTTCTTATATTTTTTACCTTCAATTTTCATTATTGTCATATTTATTGTTTGTTTTTCTTTTAAAAAATTTGGAGATAATACTATATTTAAAGGCTCCTCTTGGGGATAATTAAATCTATATTTTTTATCTTCATAAGATAAATCTATTACTGTGGATGTCGATTCAAATTCTAATTTTTAAATATTTTTTATTTTACGTGGAATTGATAATTTATCAAATTGAAGTGAGACATTTGTTTCCATTTCAAATATTAATCTTTCCTTTAATCTTAATAAAAATAAATTTTTTTAAATATGAAAAAAAAAAAAAAAAATAAAATTGATTTAAAATTAAAGAAAAAAAATAAAAAAAAAATAAAATAAAATAAAATAATATTATTCAAAATAATAATATTGTCATCCAAAAATTGCTCCAAAATGACAACAACCACCAACATTATTACAATTAGAACTTCCATCATCAATTCCTTGATAAATTACTTTATTATTTCTATTTCTAAATATTGTATTTTCTTTATTTTTTTTTTGAAATTCAATTTGATCTTCAAATAATTTTGAAGGAAGACTTTTAAATAAATTCATAGGCAATGCATAATTAATTCCATTATCAATATTTTCATGAGATATATCATCATTTAAATTTACAAAAGAACCTTTTCCAAGTTTAATTGAATTATTATTTTCAATAATATCATCATCTGAAAAATTTTCATCATCATTTTCTTTTCTTTTTATTTTTTTGGTTTACATGATGATTTATTTATTATTATTCCTTTTTGTAAATTTTTCATTTTCATTGGAGGAATTGCATTATTAATTGAATGAATTGAATTTGTTTTAGATATGAAATTTTCACTATTTCTCAATTGATTATTATTATTATTAATTATACTACTATTAGTATTAATTTTATTAATAGTATTATTATTGTATATATTATTATTATCTAAAGTAATTAAACTTGATGAAAATTCTTTTTGCACATCTGAATTTTGGAAAGTATTTAATGAATATAATGATTCTGTATCTGAAATATTTGTTCTAACACTTAAACTTGATAAATTATCTGTTGGAATTATTAACTTTTTGAAATCTATTTTTTGAAATTCTCTAATATTTTTATTTAAAATTTCATATTCTTCTGAATTATTTTCATTTTTTGTTTTGATTTTTGAAAATGCTTCTAACATACTGTATATTTGTTTAGTATATTTTATCATCCTTTTATATAAATATTCATTTCTAATTATTTCATTTTCAATATTTTTTAAAAAAAGAAATATTTCATTTTTATTTTTATTTTCAGTCATTAATTTTTCATTCAAATCATTTAATTCATTTTCAATTTCATTAAATCTTATAATTCCTTTAATAAAATCAACAAAAATTTGATATGGATAATTTATATCTTTCACTATTTTTTCAATGATACTCTTTAATAAATTAATTTTATTTTTTGAATAATTCTTTTTACTTGAATATTTTAATAATATTTCCCATTCATCCTTATTTCTATTTATCATTACTAATTCTTCAAAAGTTGAATCTGGCTTAAATTCAAAAAATTCCAAAATTAAATCTTCTACATTTTTATTATTCGGTTTATTTGAATTATCATTTAATCTTTTTATAACATCATCATTGAATTTAAGGATAATAATTTCATTTTTTTTTCCAATTTTTGATTTTTCTTTATAAAAATTTTCAATGTTATTTTCAATTTGTATAACATTTTTATTTAAAGAAAAATATACTGATAATTGTTTTTGATATTCTTGTTTTAATGATTTAATTTGATTCTTAAATGATTCTAGTTCAAACTTTTTTTCTTTTACTTCTTTAGTTAATTCAGATATATTGGATAAAACTGAATCATTTATGTTATTATAGTCATTTTTTTCTTTATTCATTTAATTATTTTATATTAAATTAAAAATAAAAATAATTGTAAATTATTTTATTTAAATTTTTCTTAATAAATTATCTTTATTTTTATGTTTTAATATTAATATTTTTTAAAAATTCGAAATAAATGATGAAGATAATTTTACTATTTAATTAAAGTAGAAAAAAAAGATTAAATTTGTTATTTTTTTTATTCAAAAATATAAGGAACAATCATTTCTGTTTAAAAAATTAAAAAAATTCTTTTTCAATTATTTTTAAATATTTAATACATGTAATTGATTATTTTTACAAAATTTATAAACTTTTTAAACTCATCATTTCTTTTTGCTTTTTTTATTAATAAATTACCATCATTATTAATATTTCTTTATTTACAACATAAGTGAAATAAGCCTTTTCTTTTGATTTTATTATTGAATCCAAACAATCTAATTGTTTTTAATAATATACTTTCATATTTCTTTTTTTATAAAACATAATATAATTAGTTGATAAAAGGAATTTCAGATTTTAAAATAGTTTAATTTTGTTAAAGGGTAAATTTAAAATTAAAAATTGTTATTTTACTTTTTGTTAAAGAAATTGTAAAGTCAATCTCTATTATTTATTCTTAATAATTTTAAAATAAAAATAAAATTCAAAAATAAATTTTTTTTAATGGATTTGTTCAATTTTTAAATTTATTATTAATTATATTTTTTTTCCCTTTATAAATTCATAATTAATTGGATTTAGATAAATTACATTTATTGTAAAGATTGTATTTTTGATATTAAAAATTATTATTTATTCAAATTTTGGAGCAATAATTAATTTTTTTATAAAATAAATTACTTATTCTCCAAAAACAAATTTTCATCTCTAAACATTTTTTTTATTTTTAATTATTTTTCTCTTTATATAAAAAAAGACAATATTAAAATTAAATTAAGTAATTTAAAAATAAAAGGAAAAAAATAATGCTTGATAATTCTGCAGTTGAGCCTGTAATATCAAAAAATACAGAAATAATAACACAAATATATAAAAATAATATATTTTCACCTGAATTAATTAAAGAAGAAGATAATACTACAAATATGTTAGAAAGTCATAATTTATCAAGTAATTTATTAAATCCAGAGGGAAAATTAACCCAAATTGATAAGTTGAAAAATGGAAAAAAAGGAATAAGTAGAAGTTCATTAAAAAAAAATAATATTAATCAAACAATAAAAAAAATGAAAAAAGTAAAAATTGATAATCCTTTCATTTCAGTTGTTTTAGTTGAATCATATAAAGATTCAAATTTAAAAATGACTTATAATGAATATGAAACAAATACTAATGAAACGGGTGTTAATAATAAAAGTTGTTGTAAAATGAAATTATGTTTATTATTTTAATTAATTCTAATTTTTTTAAAATTGTTGATTTTTCCATATATATTTTATTGGTATTTTATGTTAATTATGTATTATGAATATTGGAATCTTAAATTTTGATTTAATAATAATAATCAAGGTATTAATTTTTGAATTATTAGAAAAATGGGAATAAAAAATTTATTTTATTATATTTTAAAATATTTAAATAATTATACAATTGTTATTTTTCCTTTTTTTATTCCTTAATATGGGGAAAAAAAATAAAAATAGTACAAATGATATTTATCAAGAAAAACAAATAAATAAGAAACATAGAGGTAAATCAGAGAAAATAATGAAAAGAATTGAAAAAAAAAGAAATAAAAAAAAAGTAAAAGTTGAAAATTCTGAAAAAAGAAATTTATTTAAATATATATTAAAAATTTTTAAAGAAAGAAAACAACATATTGATTTAATAAAATTACCATTAGATTTTAAAGAAATAGTAATATCAATAAAAAAAATAATATCTCATAAGGACAAAGAAAGTATAAATAGAATTTTAAGATGTTTTGACACAATGGAAAAATTAGTAAGAGAAATTAATTTAAATACATTTGAAAATAAATCAATAATAAAAGATGTAGATAGATTAATGAGAAGTTTGAAAGTTAAACAAAATCCAAAATATCCTTTAAAATATTCTTTATATCATATGTTTAGAAAGAAAGATCCTAAAGCAAGATATACTTCAAATATAGAAGAAATTATTCCAGAATGTTTAAGTAGTTATTATTTACTTGTTAAAGTTTTATTTGATTATTATTTAAAAGAAGAAAGTGATGATATTAAAAAATTAGATGAAAAAAAAAATGAAAATGAAGATAATAATATAAATGAAAATGAAAATAATAAAAATAATGAAAGTGAAGAAAGTGAAATTGATGAAAAATTAATATTAGAAGAAGAATATAAAGCAATTGATAAACAAGCAGGAATGAATGCAGAATTTATAAATAAGGCTTTTTCTAGAATTATTAATGATAATATTCAAAAGAAAAAAGAAGAAAATGAAAAAAATAAAAATAATGATACTAATTTAAATAATTTAAATGAAAATGAAAATAATGAAGAAATCACAAAATTAAATGGCCCTTCAGCATCAGATTTTCTTAAAATGACTATGGAATTATTAAAATAAATTAAATGAATTAAAAATAATATTTTATTATTAATTAACAAAAGTATATTTGTTAAATAATAGTATAAATTTATCTATTTATTCATCATAATCTTCATCATCTTCACTATAAATTTCTCTTTTTCTTTTATTTTTTAATATTTTATTATTTCCATCAAAATTTAAATAAGATAATAAATTTTTAGAAATATTTTCTTCAGGAAATAAATCATTAATTTTTTTAGTTTTATCTTTAATTTTACTAATATTATTTTTATTTCTTGTTCTCGAATTAGTTAATTTTGCTTTTCTTTCAATTTCTTTATCTATACTTAACATTCTATTTCTAAGTGCACTTGATTTATTTTTATTTGAAGAAAACTTATTTTTCGATTTTGTTAAAGTATAAATTTTAGATTTTTCAGAACTAATATTTCTATTAAAATAATCACAAAATTTTTTGAAATGTTCTTCTAAATTTTTTCTTATAATATATTCACCACAAAATTTACATTCTTCTGTTTTGCAACCACAAAAATATTGATGATCATTTAAATCCAATTTATTTAAAAATAAACCACAATATTTACATGGTATCAATTTTTTAGAAGAAAATTTTTTCTTTTTAATTGAACTTTTTTCTTTTTGTTTATTATGATTTTTTAAATGTTCATTATATTCTTCAATTGGAATTGCTTCATCACATTTTGTACATTTTTTCATGTTTATTTTACAAAATCTATCATGAAGTAATTTTTTATTTGATGAAATATATTTAGAACAATTTGAACATTTAATATATTTTTTATTTAATATACAATTTGAACATTCTTTTTTTTTGGGTGTTTTAAGGTCACAAAAATTCATATTTAAATTTAAAATATTTATTTAATATTTTAATAATGGATGATAATAATCATATTATAACAAATCAAATAAAAGATTTGAATAATATTAATAATAAAAAAGAAAACAATATATATTTTAATCATAAAAAAAATATTAAAGAACGTTATAAAGAGATTTATGATATATTATATGATAGAAAAAACAATCAAAATGAAGAAATTATAGAACAAAAAATCAATAAACAAAATTCAAAAAGTAAATCATATAGAAATAATTTTCTTAATAAAGATACAAATAATTATAATATATTAACAAGCAATCAACAAAAAATCAAAATTTATGATTATAAGATTTCTCTTTTATATGATAAAATATATTCACTTCAAAAACAATCGTTAAAAAAACCAAAATATTCATATCCAAAGATTGAAACAAATGAAAATATAATGAATGATTATCAAGACAATAATATTAATAGGGTTGTTCAATTTGATAATAATATATATAATGATAATAATTTTAAAACACCTTTTCAAAAATATAAATTTGAAATATATCCCAAAAAAAAAGAAAAAGAACAACCATTAAAATTATTTAAATATAATCCAACTACTTATCATACAATATCAACAAATGAATCAAATAATATCATTTCTAAAAATTATAGGAAACAAAATTATAGTAAAATAAATAATATTGAAAAATGGATTAATCAAGAAAAAAAAAATCAAATAATAAATTATTATAATGATAAAAAAAATGAAATTAATGATTTAGTTTCATTCACTAAAAATACTGAAAATAAACCTTTCTCATTTAGAAATAATCACAATAAATATTATTCAGATAATTATTTTGCAAAAGAATTAAAAAGATTTACTTCACTTTTAAATAGAACGAATGAAAATAAAAAAATATCAAAATCTACTTTTTTAATAGAAAATTTTTATTCTAAAAAATAAAAAAATGTAATATTATTTTAATTATAAAATTAACAATTTTTTTTTTAAAAATGGTAATAAATATTTAAAATTAAAGATTTTTTTAATTATTTTTAATAGTTAATAACAATATTTAATACTCATTCTAATTAAATATTTACTTTAATATTTAAGATTAACATATGGATGAAGATTATAGTTCTTTTTCATCATTTACACAAAATTTATCAAACAATGAAGAAAAACTCGAACAATTTACAGATGTATATTCTTTGGAAAATGAATTTTTTCCTAGTTTAAATTATAACATGGAAGATGATTTTAAAACAGAATCAATAAATATCATAATTGAAATGGAAAAATCAATTCAAATATTTATTGATTCTACAAGAGATTCATCCGATAATGAAACTTATTCTGAAATTATGGATATTTTAAGTCAACCCTTAAAAAAATGTATCTATAATAGACGCAATACAAAGGATTATGCCTGTAATAAAATTTACAAGCCAAGACCATTATCTAATAATATTTGTAAAGGTTTATTTAATTCAAATAAAAAATCAAAGATTTTAATAGCTAAAAGAGTCCCAGTAAAGACAATTATATAAAAATTATTGTTTATCTTTTTTTATATATTTTTATAAAGAAGGTGAATATTTTAGTATATAATATTATTATTATTCTTTTAAACTGAATATAAATATTAGGATTTTTAATGGGAATCTATTTTGATTTAATCATTTTTCTTTTTTTTTAATATTTTAATTGGGTAAATTTTTATATTTTTAAAATATGAAAAAAAAATATTTTTCATTTATAATATATTAGGTTTTTTAAATGATTTCTTTATATTTTCATAATTTATTGATTTAAGATAATTAGAATTATTAAAATTTTTATTAAAAATAAAAAGCTCATCAATATTATTAAAATATTATTATTAAATTATTAAAAATGAATAAAAAATCACAGTATTAAACTTTTTAATATTTTAATAAAAATATTTAAATAATAAAATAATATTTTTATAATAATATTTTTTGAATTTATTTTAAATTTTTTAATTATTATTTATTTTTTTTTACATTTGTTTTTAAATGATGCCTCCATTTAATAACATCTAATTCACTTATAATTTTATTATTAGAAGGACTTAAAAAAGAATAACCTTCATATTTCTTAGGTTGATTTTTAGTTTTTTTTTCAAATCCTATATTTAATACATCATTTAATTCTTTTCTTTTTAACGAAATTGGATCACCTCCTCTTTTAAAGGAAGGATTTATTGTTTTCAAAGATCCTGTATTTGAATTTGTACCATTTTTAGTAATTTCTAACTGCTTTTTTTTTTGAAATTCTTCTATTAATAATAATGGATTTTGTGTATTTTTTTCTTTAAGATTACCAAATAAACTTCTATTTTTTATTTCTGGTTGATTAAAAAAGATATTTTTTCTTATTTTAAATAGATTATTTGATAAATCTTTTTTGTTTAATATTTGTTTTTGATTATATGTATTAATTTTAACTATAAAATATTTAATTTTTATAATATACATTCTTTAATCATATCCAAATATATTTTTCTAAATTTTGAATTATCAACTGATTTCATTATTTTAAATAATTATTTTTTATCAAGTAATTACTTAAATAAAGAACTTATTTAAATATTTCTTAAAATAATTATATTTTTAAAATAAAATTAAAATATATATTAAGTTAATATATTTATAAATGGAAAAAATGCAATAAATACTAAAAATGATGTTTCATAAATTTAAACTTATTCAATAGTTCTCTTCTTGTAGTTTTTGACATATATTTCTCATCTCTTGAAGAACTATTACTATGATAATTAGATGAATTCGGATTTGTATAATTACTTATATTACTTATTGCACTTCCATTTGTACTACATTTTTTTTTGTGGGTTATTTTTAGATTAGCTGTTAAATTGTTTAAAAATAAATTATAACTTCTTTTTGAACGTGAATTATTATTATTTTTTACTCTTGATGAATTTGAAAAAGATTTTTTTATTCTATTTTTTTTTGATAAATATAATTTATGTTCAAATGGTCCTATTGTTGTTTTTATACTTTTATTTTTATTTTTACATACTTCATTAAAATAAAATTGATTAATATTCAAATTAATATTATTATAAACAAAATTTGAATTATTTAAAAAAGGAATACTTTTTTTATTTTTTTTTATTTCAATTAATTCTTTTAAAGAATATTTTGGGGAAAATTCTCGAAAAAAACCTTTTGTTAAAGTTTTAATTTCATTTTTACTTTTTTTAATAGAAGTTGTTGAAAAAACATGATTTTTTTTTTTATTTCTAGTTAAAAAATGAATATTATTACTAGTATTATAATTACTAGTGAAATTAGTATTATTAGTATTTGAATTATTATTATTATTGACACTACAATTTCTATTATGAAGAGATATTGAATATGTTTGTAAAATATTACTAAATTTTTTTTTTGAGTTTGTTTTTAAATGAAAATGATTATTTAAAATTTGAATTTTTTTATTAAATTTGTTAATACAATTATGATGATTACTATTTTTAAAATTTTTAATTTTATTCTTAATATCTTGATTCTTTATCATTTTTCTATTATTAATAACACTCTTTTCAATAGTATCATAATCAATATTACTTAATTCTTTCCCTTTTAAATAAAATTCATCTTTTTTAATATCTTCAATATCAATTCTATTTTCAGGATTAGGAGTTAACAACTTAACAATTAATTTTTTTCCTTTATCACTCATAAACTTAGGTAATTCAGGTTTACAAATTAAAATATTTTGAAATAATTCATCATTATTTTCACCTTCAAAAGGTAAATAACCACATAACATAGCATATAAAATAATACCACAACACCAAATATCAGTTTTAAATCCATCATAAAATTGCCTAGTAATAATTTCAGGTGAAGCATAAGAAGGACTACCACATTTAGTACTTAATAAACAATTATTAGTTATTATATGAGATAAACCAAAATCAATAATTTTTAATATTTTATTTTTTGTTAATAATAAATTTTCTGGTTTTAAATCTCTATGAGCAACTCCTTTATTATGAATGTGTTCTAATCCATTTATTAATTGATAAAAAAATATTGATGCCTCATCTTCACTTAAACGTTTATTATTTACTATGTAATCAAATAATTCTCCCTTTGAACAATATTCCATTATTATATAATAGTCTTCTGGTAATTCTATTAATTGATATACGTATATTACATTTATGTGATTAAATTTTTTTATTATTTCATTTTCATTAAAAAATACGTTGTTCATTTTTTCTTTTATTTTTTTTTTGTTTAATATTTTTACTGCGAATTCTTCTCCTGTTGGATTAAATATTGCTAATTTGACTTTTCCAAAATTTCCTTCTCCTATTGTGTCTTTTAATGTATAGTTTGAAATATTTGAATAATCATTTGACATTAATTTATTTTCAAATTTTACTAATTTTATTTAAAAATAAATAATTGTTTTTTAAATTTAATAAATATAAATTTATTTATTTTTTTTTATATTTTAATTTTCTTCTTTATTTAGTTTTGATTTGTAAAATTCAATTTTGTTTTTTAAATCATTAAATATTTGTTTTCTGCTTTCTTTTTCTTTTTCTTGTTCTTCTTCTTTTTTTCTTTTCAATAAATCAAGATTTCTATTTTGGTCTTCTATTATATTATATTTTGTTAATATTTCATTTAATTCATTTTTTTTTTTTAATAATTTTTTTTCTAAATGTTCATTTTTATTTTTTATTAAATCAATTTCTCCTAAATATTTATCATTTGAAATTTTTAATAGATTATTCTCTTTTGAAATATTATCTAAATTATCTTCAAAATTTTTTAATTTTACATCCAAATAATTAATTTGTTCATTTTCTCTTTTATTAAAACAATTAATTTTATTAATTAAATCTTGGTTTTCTTTAATTAAATTTGATATTTGTTCATTTAAATATTTATTTTCAGTTATTAATCTTACATTATTTTCATTTAAAGTTTTATTATTTATTACAATTTCATTAATTTTTTGTCGATAACTGAATCTACTACCAATTGGAAAATCGTTATTAAAGTTATCAAATAAATTAATATTATTTATTGAGTCCTTTAATTGATTAATTTGATTATTTTTATCTAAGATTTCTTTTTCATATTGTTCATTAACTTTTATCAAGTCAAAAATTTTTCTTTTATAATTTTCTAATTCATTTTCTAATTTATTATTCATTTCAGTTAATCTATTTATATCTTCTTTATATATTAAAATATCAGATTTTAATGTTATATTTTCTTGTATTAATTTTTCATTATTTCCTGAATGAGATATGAAGCTTTTCACTTGATATTCATCGTTATTTATTTTAGAATAATCATTCATTTTTATTAAATATTATTATTAAAATTATAAAAAAATTATTAATTTATTTTAATTTAATATAAGGGGATTGGGGATATAATTATGATTATTTATTGTATTTGTTTTTTTATTTTTTTAATGAAATAACAAAATATTAAAAAATATAATTGTTTTTGATGAATTAAATTTATGATTTATTATTTTAAATTTCATTTTTAAAATAAATATGAAAATAATTTAAACTATTTGAATCGATTTGTTTCTATTATTGTTATATCAAAAATTTTTCTTTTTACCTATTATTCTTTTCTTTAATATTTGCATTAATTAAATAAAAATATTATTGTTAATTAGTAAAAAATATAATTAAATAATATTCATCAATTTAAAAAATAAAACAAAAATAATAATTATTTATTCCTTCAACTAACATAAATAATATTAAATAATTTATTCAAATTGACTTAACTTAAAAAAATTTTTAAATTAAATTATAAAATAAATATTTTTTCTTTATTTTGGTTATTATTTATCTACTTATATATTATGTTTTGATTTTGTCCATTTCTCCAATTTGGAATTAAAATATTCCTAATTTTTTCCTTATTCTGGGTTTTAGATACTATAATTTTTCCTACACCACTTCTTCCAAACACAAAACCATAATTAAAACTATTCATATCATCTATATTACTAAAATCAAAACTTGATAGATCTATTTCTTCTAAAATAGGACCTGCAAAAAAACTATTAAAAATATTTTTTAGGTTTCTAGTATTAAAACATGTTAAATCAACATTTCTTAATTTATAACAACCGGAAAACATAAATGCCATAGTGGTAACAAGGGAAGTATCAACATTTACAAATTTAACACTATTAATAGTTTCACAACCAAAAAACATATAATCTAATCTTGTTAATTTATGATCAAATACATATTTAATCTCTTTTTGTTCACTTTCATTATTTTTATTAAACAATTCTTCATTATAGAAAAATTTTTTAAATTTCACTAATTCTCCATTAATATACATATCTGTATTCTCCTCTGTTAATTCATCAAATTTTTTTGGTTTTTCCATTACAAAGTCACTATAATTCCCATCATTTATCAAATAATATTTATTGATATTATTTACCATATCAACATTAATTAATATATATTGATTACCTGAAAATCTTTTAACTAGTCTATTTTTATCAAATAGATGATTAAAATAATCTCCTATATATTTACTCCATTTAGAGTTTTTTCCATCATCATCATTTTCTTTTTTGTTATTAGATTTAAAAAATGTTTCTCCCATAACTATATTTATCAAAAATATTGAAAAAAATAATAAAAATAATATAAATTATTTTTTTTAAATTTTAATTAGTCAAAATCATAAAATATATTCAAAATGAGGAATGAGGATTGGACATAATCCCCTAATAAATTATAATTAAAGATTTAAATATTTATAAAGAAATGATTTGTAGATTTTTCAATATCAATAGAAAAATATGAAAATTTATATAAAAATAATATAATGAAAAAATCAAAAAATATTGGAAATAAGAATACAAAAAATGATTTAGTTATACAATTTAATGTATAACTCGATACAAAAAGAAGCAAAAGATTGAATTCTAAAATATCAAGTAAAAGAAAACATTGATTCTTATTCATAATAATAATTCAATGAATGAAGTTAAATGAGAAGAAAAGCATTGTATTTTTCAACTTAATTATTTATATTATGAAAAGCTTTAATATATATTCAAAGAACTTAAATTCAATAATATTTTGAATTATTAAAAATAAATTATATGATATTATTTATATTTTGTTATAATAATGAATTTAATCAAAAAGAATTAAAATATTTTTATTTTTTTATCATTTTTAAAAGAATTATTCTGTAAATGCTTTATTTTTTAACGATTCAACTATGCATAAATTTTATGAAGATAAAGGTAAATTTAATTGATATATAAGCTTCCACAAATTTTATTTCAATTTATTATTTTAATTAAAACAAATTTTATTATAAATATATAATGAAATGTATTTGTAATAGATTAATGTTTTTTAATTGTAAGTGTTTTTTTCTAATATCAAATTTGAATGATTTGGCTTATTTACATACAATATATAAAAATACACAAAATATATTTATTAAAAGATATTACAACTAGTTTTTCATTTATTTTAATTTATCCATTTTGAATTCATTTAATAACTAAGATATTTATAATTTTTTCTTTAAATGGAAAGAATCAGAAATATTTTTATATTTTTAGTAAAATTCTTATATATATATTTATTAAATTTATTTAATTCATTATATATTTTAATCTAAATTCCACAAATGGGATTGGATTGTTCCCGTCCGCTAATCCTCATTTGGAAATCATAAATTTTTTATTTTTATTAAAATTATATTAATTATACTTATATTAAAAAATATGTATTGTAATTGTATATTTAAAAATGGAAAGAAAAAAATAAATCACAAAGAATAAACTAATTGAGTAAATAATAAAAATTTAGATTTAAATAAATATAATGAATCTAATTAAAAATAATCTAAATTATAAAAAGATATACCGTAATCCCCCTGGCTATCCTGGCAAAGCAATTTTTTTTTTAAAATTTTTATAAAATCCGGATAGCCAGGATCTTGATTTCTAAATAATAGAATTTATATAAAAATAAAATTTAATTATTATATTAATTTTGCATTTTATATATTTTGATTCATTTTTTTCTCAAAACCAAATCCGGATAGCGAGGATCAGGAAAAAAGGTTAAAATTTTAAAAATTTAGAATTCCAGATAGCGAGGGGGATTACGTTATTTTAATTCAAAATATAATAAGAAGAATAATAACTTATAATTATATTTAAAGTAAAAATATATCATTGTTGAGACTTAAAAAATGAATAATATTATTAAATTATTTTTTTTTGAAATATATCTTCCATTAAATGATGAAGGAGAAGAAGAATTAAAGCAAAGTGTGAATAAAAAAATAAAGCCATATATTAAAGAGGGTAGAAAAAAAATGATGAAAGAAGAAATAGAAGTGGATAGGAGTTTTATTATTTATTTTTTTAAATTTTATTTTTAAAATATAATTGAATTTTAAAATAAATAAATTGTGTTAATTGAATAGTTTTGTTTCTTTTTCTATTATTGTTATATTAAAAATATTTTCATTTTACCTACTATTCTTTTTGCAACTTATTCTGATAATAAATATATAAATAAGACTAAAAAAAGATTATATTAAATATAAGTATAATTAATTCATATAATGAAAAAATAACTAATTTAATATATTGTTCAAAAGATAATATTTTTTATATTTAAAAAATTATAAAATTAAAATATGGAAATTAATTAATAAAAAATTTTTAATATTAATATCTTTAATTATTCTAATGATATATGTTCAATAATATTATTA
>JAEEGL017322543.1_pt1 | contig 14478 bp, 12 predicted proteins | sample 9134231 | NCBI WGS metagenome assembly JAEEGL01 (sample SAMN16246548, study PRJNA631951) | gut metagenome | biome: gut microbiome; feature: rumen; material: fiber-attached | host: Bos | place: Iran: Karaj | collected 2018-10
GATAATGTAGATGTTTTAGTAACTGTTAAATTAATTTGTTCTGCATTAGTATAATTGAATAAAGTATTAAAAGAATCTTTATCAATTTGATATTGAGCATATTCAGAAGATGATCCACCATTAGATGTCTTTGATGTACTATCAGATGTATCACCAGATCCACCAGATGTTGTTTCTGATACATTATCCTTTTTATCTTCTTTTGTATTCTTTTTACCACATCCTACAAGCATCATAACTGATGCACCTAGGATTAATGAACCTATAAATATATTTTTCTTTTTCATTTTCTTCCTCCAAAATACGCATATATTATACACTATCAATTAAAAAAATAAATCATCCAAACGGATGATTATATTTTAATTTAATACGCTAAAGGCGTATACATATTAAAATACATATCATATACACCACAGCAAGCATCCATAGCTCTATTAGTAGAATAACATTTTTCAAGTACCATTTCCCAAGAATTATTATATTTAACATATAATTCTTCTGGTAATGGTCCTTCTTCATGACCATATTTTTCTAAATTTCTTTGTTTTAATTGTTCAAGCCCTTCTGGATTATCCTTATATTGTTCTAATCTTATTTGATTTCTTAAATTAGAACAAGCTCTAGCTATTTCTTCTATATTTTTATTTTCTTTTCTTAATTTATTTTCTAATTCTTTTATTCTTTTATCATTATCATTAATATAATTAATTCTTTCTTCTTTAGCTTCTAATATCTTATCACTATCATACCAATCATAATCTGCATACATTTTAAGACTACCTGTATTATTAGGCTTATAACCAAATACTGCATTATCATCTTCATCTGCATCAATTAATACTTTATCTAAATAAGATGGATTATGAATATATGTAAATTTAGATAATTCATAATCTTCATGATATGAATATATAGATAAATTTACATTATTCATATTAAAATCTAATCTATATTTACAAGATGGATTTCCATCTTGTATTACTAATTTAAAATTAAATGATTTAGATTCATTATTTTTAAGATTAAAATCATCTTTATTAAATATAATACCTTCTTTATTATCATGATTATAATTTATTAATATTTCTTCTTCTAATAATAAATCATTACCATAAGCTAAAGGATTATTTAATTTAATATTAATATCATTATTTTTATTATTAGTGATTTTAATATTAAAATCTAATTCTAATACATAATCTTCATATTCCATATAATCATAATCAATATATTCAAATAATATATCATTATCATTTATATTATTATCACAATATAAATCTATATCATTATTTAATTTAATATAATCTTTTTTATTATTCTTACAGCTTATTAATAATATTATTATAGGAATAATAAATAAGAATTTAATTTTGTTTATTCTCATATTTACCTCTATATGATTATAGCATAAAAAAGAATCTTCACGAATAAAACATTTATGATTTAGCGTTTCCCAAAATCCTTCCATAGGACCATTGTCTATACACCTTCCAACTCGGGGATGCAATCATTTTTTAGACAAATAAAAGCAGCCAAAATTAATTGGCTGCTTAATTTTTATAAATATTTAGCTAATCCTGCAAAGAAGGCAATAAAGAATATCATTCCTATTACAAATCCTACAATTGAAAATACTAATCCTGTTACACTAATGCCTTTTGAAATATTTTTATTCTTAATTCTTGGTGAATTATAGAATATGCAGCAAAATGAAGTAATGGTACATATAGCAAACATTACAATAGTTAATATTGCAAAGCCTTTCGTAATATCCTTACTAGCATTTACAACAGCAACAAATATAATTTCTATTGCAAAAGAAATAATAGCTAAAATCATTTTATAATACCTCCAAAAATACAGTAATAATTTTATAATAAAAGATATAAAAAATAAATACACTTTTGAACTTTTTTTGCACAAAAGTGTATATTTATTAAATATTATCAAATATTAATTATCTAATATTTTTACTTATTTTATCCATTTCTTCTTTAGTTAATCCAACTAAATCTAATATGTTTCTTCTATCACCTAAATTATCTTTAAATGCTTTTATTAAGGAATTATATGATCCTTTATAATTTTCTACATAAATTAATTCTTCTTTTGTTGCAGGAACTAATTCTATATAAGTGATAATCTTATTAGATTTAGTTGTTACATCAAAAGAATTATATAAGAAGAAACCACCAAATTTATTATTAAGATCATTTAATTTATTTTTAACATCAATGAATACATATTCATTATTTCTTAAAAATCTTAATTGATAATCCTTATTGTTAAATCCACTTATATAATGAATATATGTTGATGATTCAACATCATTTTCATTTATATAATATAATTCACAATATCTTTTATCTATGGTTGGTTTAATTGAACATCCAAAAGAAAATGCATAAGAAAAAGTATCATTTTTGATTAAACCAACATCAATGTGTACACATCCAGGATTAGTAACTTTTGGATGTGCAACTAATGCATCATTTGTCGATTTATTAATATGGAAATGTTTAAAAAACAATTCCATTAATTCATCTTGTTCTTTTTGTTTTAATTCATTTTTAAAATTAAATAAAGACATAATTATAATTCTCCTTTAAATATTAATAAAGTTATATTATTTAAATAAATCATCAAGAGTTACAACATTCATATAATCAAAACGATACTCATTATCTTTTAGACCATATGTAGTAATAAGAGTATTATATATTGTTTGTTTTTTCTTAATATATTCACTTAATACTCTATTTTTTCTTAATAAATCAAAATGACTATTCTTACTTCCTACATATAAATCAGAATAAAATTTTATTTCGCACATATTTACAATATTATCTTTTCTTTCAATAACCATATCTATTTGTGCACTTTCTGTTTCAGTAGATTCATAAAATGTTGATTCTATTGTTGAAACACCTCTTATTCCTAATGCATCTTTTATTTGATTAATATGATTAAATGCAATATTTTCAAATGCAAGTCCACGCCAAACAACTATTTGTTGCGACAATGCGTTATCTTGAAACACTTCTTCATTAAATCTATTTTTATTATCTATAAAACGAATATAGAATAAACAAAATGGATCTATAAGCTTATAATATGGCTCCTTTTTTGATTTTCCTAAAGGAACATATTTAATAACAAAATCACTACAAATAAGTGAATTCAATACTTTAGATAAATTGCCACCATTTCCAATATCTGTTTTTAAAGTTATCTCTTTTCTTGTAAGACCTATATTTTTTTCACTTAAAGCTCGAACAACTTTAATTGTTAATTCAGGATTATCAAATGCTGACATAAATAATCTTAAAAATTCATCTTTAAGCTTAGCTGTTTTAGAAAAGAATAATAGATCTATATTCTTAGGTAAAGAATATCCTGGTTGCATATAATTTAAATAATAAGGAATTCCTCCTAAAGCCATATATGCTTGTGCTATATCATAACGTGATAAATTAATATTTTTAGATTTTAATAATTCTTCACATTCTTTTAATTTAAAAGGTGCAAGCTTTATTTCATATGTTACTCTACCATATAATCCACCATGATTATTTATCAACTCATTAGTCATCCATGATATCGCACTACCACAAATTATAACTATAATATTTCTACCATTAGCCCATCCATTCCAAAATGCTTCAAATCCAGTAATAAATAAAGATTTTTGTGTATCAAGCCATGGTAATTCATCAATAAATACAACTTGCTTAGAACCATCATATTTATCTTGTAATATCATTTCAAGCATAAAAAAGGCTTCAAGCCAATCTTTTGGAATTTTACTTGCTTTCATTCCATATAATTTTAAAGAATGATAAAAATGCTCTAATTGAATTTCTGTTGCAGATTTTTCTTTTGATTTATTCTTTTCATCTTTATATTCTTTTATCTCAATTGGAGATAAACCTGTATGTTTAAATGAAAATTTATCTTTAAAAACTTCATTGATTAAGAAAGTCTTTCCAACTCTTCTTCTTCCGTATACTGCAACTAATTCTGATTGGTTTGATTCATATAATTTATTCAATTCACGAACTTCATTATTTCTTCCTATAACTTCCATAATTCACCTCGTATCTAATTTAATTATATAAAATTTACTGATAAAATCAAGATTTTTTGGGCGATATTCGGAGCAAAATGCCTTAATATCGCCGAGAAAAAGTAATTTTTTGGGGATTTTTGGGCGATATTCGGGGCAAAATGCCTTAATATCGCCCATGAAATGTTAAATTAGTTTTATCTTATTAGCAATAAAAAAAGGATGTAATGTTTTCTTATAGTAATAATGCAAATATTACAGATGTTATAGTGTTGTTGCACTATACTATATAAACAAAAAAGTCTTAGTTTTTACTAAGACTCTAACTGGTGACCCGGATGGGGTTCGAACCCATGAATGTTGCCTTGAGAGGGCAATGTGTTAACCATTTCACCACCGGGCCAATTATCCGTATTTTTCATACGGATATAATAATATCATAAATTAAGAATTTTTCAAGTTATAGTGCATTAATACATGAATTAATTCTTTCTATAACCTTATCTTTTCCTAATATTTTTTGTACAAAATAAATATTAGGTGTATTTTTTCTTCCTGATAACATTACACGAATGAATCCTGCAACATCACCAACCTGTCCATTATAATTTAATGGATTATTTTTATATTCTTTTCTATCAGATGTAAATTTATATTTTTCAGCTAATTCTTTTAAATTATTGAACCATTCTTCTTCAGTTACATCTAAATTATAATTATTTATATAATCATTCATTACATCCTTGATGATGTTTGAATCAACAGTTCTTGATTCTTGTTTATTTAACATAACTGTATAATCAAATTCATTTTTATTTAATTTATTATAAACATCATCATAGAAGAAAGAAATGATTGGATAAATATCGCTATATTTAGCATAATCCTTTCTTGGTTTATCTTTTTCTCTTTCAATATTTAAAATATCAGTGATGAATTTTCTATCAGATATAATCTTTTGATAAAATTCATTATTATATATTTTAGCCCAAGCTTCAACTTCTTCTTCAAGAATTTGTGCTTTTCTTATTGCGATTCTTTCTTTTGAAATTGATTTAACCTTTTCAAGATCAAATAATGCACCATCGAGACTCATTTTATCATATGATAATTTAAATTCAGTTGCTTCTGGTTGTGGATTTTCTATTCTCCATGCTTCAAAATTAGAATTTGCAATAGTAATTAAATATTCTAATACACCATAGATAGGGTAACCTTCTTCTAGGAAGAATGTTACTTTAGCTTCTGGATCTTTTCTTTTTGATAATTTTCTTCTATTACCATTTTCTTCCTTCATGATTACAGGGAAGTGTGCATATCTTGGTCTTTTAAAGCCAAGAGTATCAAATAACTCTAGGTGAATAGGAAGACTTGATAACCATTCTTCACCTCTTGTTACATCTGTTGTTCTCATGAAGTGATCATCACATGCATGAGCGAAATGATATGTAGGAAGTCCATCACCTTTAATAATAACGATATCCTGATCATTTTGAGTTAATTCAAGGTCTCCTCTTATTTCATCATGGAATGGAACCTTATTTTCTTGGCTACCCATAGATTTAAATCTAATAATATATGGTTTACCTTCTTTAATATATTCTAATGCTTTATCTGTATCTAAATCTCTATATTTAGCATATTTACCATAATAGCCTGGATTAACTTTTTCTTTTTCCTGCATTGCACGAAGCTCATCAAGCTCTTCCTTTGTTGCAAAGCATGGGTAGGCTCTACCCATTTCCATTAAATGCTTTGCTACAGCACGATAAATAAATGCTCTATCTGATTGACGATAAGGACCATATGAACCAATTTCTTTATTTTCTGAAATATATCCTTCATCAGGCTTAACACCAAATTCTTGTAATAATTCAAGCATTTCATCTGCAGAGCCTGATATTTCTCTTTTAATATCTGTATCTTCTAATCTAGTATAAAAAATACCACCAGATTGCTTAGCCAAAAGGCAAGATACTAATGATGTAAATAAAGATCCTGTATGTAAAAAGCCTGTAGGTGATGGGGCAAATCTTGTAACCTTTGCACCTTCAGGTAAATTTCTTTCAGGATATTTTTTCTCTAAATCAGCTAATGTTAATGTAACATCAGAAAATATATAATTTGCAAGCATTTTATAATCGTTCATATAATACTCCTTTATTAGACTTTAATATTATATTAAAATGTGTTTCATTTTTCAATTAAAAAAGCCCATAAGGGCTTTATTAATTATCATAACGATATTGAGTTAAAGTAATTTCTATTTCTTTTGATATATTTTGATTATTTTCAGTTCTTGTAATAGTAAATATTATTTTATCACCTAAAGATAAATCACTATTATATAAATAATATAAAATACTTCCTTTTTCTTGATAAGCACTTAAAGCATTATATGTTATATCTTCTTTATTATCATCTTGATAATCTAATTTAAATGATACAATAATATCATTCCTTTGGAATTTATTATAATCTGATGATGTTTCATCATCTGATAATGCTTGAACATAAATTACATTAGATTGATTCCAATATCCACCATATGTACCAATAGAGAATGTTGATTTAAATTCAAAATCTCCTTCATGATATCCTGATAAGAAATCATTCATATCAGGATTATATTCTGCAGTATTTTTAATATCTTCTATGACAGTTAAAATTGATTCATATGGTATTGCAAATTTAATTCCTTCAATTGAAGAACCAGATGAATTTGTTTCAACACCCGCAGCTGTAATACCTATTAAAGCTCCTGATGTTGAATATAATGCGCCACCCGAATTTCCACCATTTATTTCTGTATCTATTTGTAATAATGATATTGTTTTATAATCATATATTGATGTATTCCATGATCTATTTACATAAGAAATTATACCTGATGATACAGTATAATTATAACCATTATTATTACCGATTGCGATTGCAGTTTGTCCTTCTGAAACATTAGTATCGTAATCTAATATTGAAGCATAATTTATATCATAATTTGGTGTTTTTATCGCGATAAGTGCTAAATCATAATCACTATATCCACCAACATATATTCCTTCATATTCATTTTCTAAATAATCATATACAATTATTTCATTCATATCTTCTACCATGTGGTAACATGTTAAAATATATGATAAATTATATGTATTATCATATGCAACAAATACACCTGAACCTTGTCCAGATGATGTGTTATTTGAAACAACTAAATTTACAACTTCAGTTTTGTTTGAACTTACTACATCAACTCTTTGAGCTTCATAATTTTTATCTGTTCCACTATAATATGCTTCATTTGTAGTATCAGGTAAAACAAATGTATCTTTAATTGAATTATAAGTACCTATAATTTCTTTAGATGTTTTAGTTTTAGAACCACTTCCTGAAGTTTGAATATATGTTCTTCCACCTTCATTATTATCATCATTAATATTATTTAAAATATTATTACATGAAGATAATGAAAATAATAATATAAATAAAGATATTAATAATAAGAATCTCTTTTTCATAAATACCACCTCAATCTTTATTATTATTTTAAAATAAGAATATGTGATAATTTTGGCATAAAAAAGGAAATTTGTAACAATCTTACAAATTCCTTTATTTTTGTCTCAATTATTATGATTCTTTATTATCTCCACAATTGTTACATACACCATATAATACAATATCTAGACCACGTACATTTACACCTGGTAATAGATTTTTATTAAATGATACAACTGCCCCTTTTAAAGGAAAATCATAAATCATTCCACATTTTACGCATCTAAAATGATAATGTTTATTCTTTGTAACCTCATAAACATCTACATTATCTAATTTAATTCTTTTTATTTTATTTTCTTCTAATAAGATATTAATATTACGATAAACTGTAGCTAAAGAAATATCTTCTTTTTTATTTTCATTTAAATAATCAATTAGTTGTTCAGTTGTTGTATGACCTAATATATCTATTGCGTCATACACAATCTTTCTTTGATTTGTATTTCTTCTATTCATAAAAATACCTCATTAAGAATAATTCTTAATTAGTTTAACATATTTATATATTTATTACAATAAAAGAAAAAGACACAAGTGTGTCTTAATCTAATAAACTTAATAAATCTTCTCTTGTAATTGTTACTTTCTCATCTGTATCTGATTGAACAATTGAATCAGCTAAATTACGCTTTAATTCCTGTAATTTAATAACTTTTTCTTCTATTGTATCCTTACAAATAAGCTTTATTACAGTTACATCCTTTTCTTGACCTATTCTATAAGCTCTATCTGTAGCTTGATTTTCTGCAGAGCTATTCCACCAAGGATCAAGATGAATAACCATATCAGCTCCAACTAAATTTAAGCCTGTACCACCAGCCTTTAATGATACTAAGAATACTTTAATATTATCATTTTTATTAAATTCTTCTACCATAGCTATTCTATTTTTAGCTTTAGTAGAGCCATCTAATATATAATGCTGAATAGACATATTTTCTAATTGCTTAGAAATAATTGGGAAGCTTTGGGCAAATTGTGAAAATACTAATATTCTATGTCCTGCATCAATTGATGATTTAATTAAATCAACTGCCATATTAACCTTTGTATTTTCAAATGCTTCCTGCATTATTAATTCAGGTGTAATACAAATTTGTCTTAATCTTGTTAATAATGCTAAAGTATTATTTCCTTTATTTTTAAGATCTTCTTTTAAATTTGTAACATATAGATCATAAATCTTTCTAGCCTTATCATCCATTTTACAATAATAATATTCTTCAATTTTATCAGGAAGATCCTTTAATACATCCTTCTTTGTTCTTCTTAAAATAAATGGAGATACTCTTTTCTTTAAATTATATAAAGCTTCCTGATCATCCATTACGATAAGCTCATTATAACGATGTGAAAAATGATCAAAATCAGATAAATAGCCAGGCATTAAGAAATCAAATATGCTCCATAAATCAGCTAAACCATTTTCAATTGGTGTACCTGTTAAGGCAAATCTTACCTGTGAAGATAATGATTTAATTGCTTCACTTTTTTGGGCATATTGATTTTTAATATATTGTGCTTCATCTGCCACAATAAATCTAAATTTAGCCTCATATAAGGCAAAATCACGTCTTAATGAATCATAAGATGTAATATATAATGCCTTCTTATTATTTTTGATATTTTTAATTATTCTTTCACGCTCTTGGCTATCACCAAGTACTGGTGTAACAGGGAAAGAAAAACCCCATTTTGTACATTCAATATCCCAGTTATAAACAAGTGACATAGGACATACTACAAGTGATGGCATATTAGCTTCATCACTTTCAAAGAATGAAATAATTTCTAATGTTTTACCAAGACCCATATCATCAGCTAAAATACCACCAAATTCATATTTAGTTAAGCTTTTTAACCATCTATAGCCTGATACCTGATAATTTCTTAATTCACCATTTATAGTATTAGGAATCTTAAAATTATGATCATTATAATTTTGTAAATAAGTGATTACATCTAAAATATCAGATGATATTTTGATGAAATCATCTTTTTCATTTACAAGCTTTAATAAATAATTTTCAGGTCTTGTAACAGTATGCTTTAATTCTTTTTCTGAAATATTAAAATCTTCTAAGAAATCACTTAATTTTTTAGAATCCTCTTCATCAAGCTCTAAGATTGTATCTGAGGATAATAAAATAAATTTCTTCTTTTCATGATAAGCCTTTAATACTTCTTTTATTTCTTCTTCAGTTAATGTTGTATTTTCAATTGTAAAATCAATTAAACCAATATTATTCTTTGTAACTGTAATTCTTGTATGACCCTGCTTCTTAGCCTTAAGATGCATTTTATCAAGGAATACAGAACCAAAGCTTCTTATTTCTTCTAAATTAGAAGTTAAGAATTTATATTGTAATGATGTATCTTTAATTTCATATTCTAAGGATATAGTTCTTTCATCCTCATTATCCTTAGGTAAGAAACCGAATGTTTTAATAGTTTCAAAATATCCTTCTAAAAATTCTTTTAAATAAGGACTTTTTCTATCTATGGCATCACATTTAATTTTAGGAATTAATGTGATTGCTTTAGATTTAGCTTCATATGAAAAATATGAATTAACCTTAATATCAGGTATAGGATATTTATCATAAAATGATTCATCTATTTTAATATCATTTCTTACTAAAGGTAAAATAGTTTTAATAAAAAAATCACTATCATAATTAATTCTAAGCTTTCCATTAATTTTAAATAATCTTTGGAATATTTTACCTTCTACTCTTGATTTATATGAATATGTATAAATATCATTTTCATCAATGAAATATGCAAAATTTACACCCGCAATTAATATTTCCGTATTAAGTGGTGGCACAATTTGTAAATATTCATCATTTAATGATACTTGTGCATATTCATCCTTCTTAATCATTCTTTCTTTAGGCTTTTCTTCATTTTTTCTTCTATAAGAGATATTATAATCATTATATATTTCTAAAATACGATATAATTGAGATTTTTTAATATCAATACTTTTACCTGTATTTTCATGAACGATATTCATTAAGAAATGATAAAATACTTTACTTATTGCATCTAAGCATTCATATGAATGAATAAAGCTTAGCTTTTGTCCATATGAATATAAAATATGATTTTCTGTCATATGAATAAATTCAGAAATAGATTTAATAATATAATCCTTATCAAAGCCTATTTTTAAAGATAATTCATAATTATCATCCTTCTCTTCAATAATAGGTATTAAATGGATTTGACCAATATATAAATTATTAGTTCTTAAATCTTCAGATATAGATTCTAAAATATTATGATATAAAGATCCTTCATTTTTTTCTTTATATATTCTATATTCTTTATTAAATAAATCAGGATTAATTAATAATATAGAAACTAAATATAAGCATACAAGATGGATGCATTCCTTCTTCTTATAATATTGAAGACATCCACATTCAAATGATTCAATTTCAAGCTTTGATGATAAAACTAATTTAGACCCTACCGCATGTAATGCATCATTAAAAAGCTTTGTAGGTGTAGAAATATATTTATCATCTGCAGGCACAATTTCTGCATATAAATTAGGGCTTTTTAAAGCCTCATTTAGAAATAATTTTAAATATGAATTATCTTTATATTTATATAGTAGTTCACTAAGCTTCATGAACATCCTCCTTAAAACGCCTTTTATGATTATATCATAAATTTCATTATTTAAAACCACTTAAATGATAAGTTTTAAAAATAACATTATTTTACATTTTTTAAACTTATGCTATAATAAAAAAAGAGGTACTCATATGGCAAAAAATAATCAAGATTTAATGACTGAATCAAAAGAAAATTATCTAGAGTCAGTATTAAAATTATCACTTAAATGTGATATTGAAAAATTTGATGATGATACAGATAAAGAAATATTTCATAATGAAGCAATTAATGCATTATTAGAACTACAAAATAATGAAAATGTAACATTAAAATCAGAAGTTCACGCAATTAATATTAAAGATGATCTTAATTATTCAAAGCCTTCTGTTTCAATAATGCTTCATAACCTTGAAAATGAAGGATTTATTACAATTGATAATGATAATCATATACATTTAACTGATATAGGTTATCAAATTGCAAAAAAGACATATGAAAGACATTTAATATTATCTGATGTATTAGTTCAATTTGGAGTTAATATTAAAACAGCACTTGAGGATGCATGTAAAATAGAGCATGATCTTCAGGATGAAACATTTAGCATCATTAAAAATTATTATTTAAACAAATATTGTAAATAATAAGGCACCTTCAAGGTGCCTTATTTTACTCTATATATTTATCTTCTTTTGCTTCTTTTTTAGATATAGTTCCATAATAGCTAACAATTACAGATGTTAATATTGCAACTACTACTATTCCATATATACCAAGTACTACAGTTAAGATTCTTCCAACGAGTGTGACTGCATAAAAATCACCAAAGCCTATTGTGGTAATAACTGCGAAGCAATACCACATTGCATCCCAATAATTTGTAATATTTTCTTTTTCAAACATTGGGAATAAAAATGAGAATGTAATAATCATTGCAAATAAGCAAATTATTACATCAATTGTATGTGTTTTAATTAATATATCAACAAATATTTGTACCTTTGAAAGCTTTAATGAAGGCATAATGATATTTTTCATTGATATTAATAATAATAACAATCCCGGTACCATTGTAATATGGATAGCTTCTTTTTCTTTTATATTAACTAATATTGCAATACCAAGACCTATTAATGTTAATCCTACTAATACATTAGTTAATATTCCAACCTTAGTTTTTTCTTTATTATGAATAAAAACTCTTAATATTTGACTTGATGCGACTGCCATAACTACCATAAATGCTGATAAAAAGAATAATTTATAATTATCTTTTGCACCAAAAGCAAATATTGCCGCAACAGTATATATTAATGAAATAATAATTAATCTTATTCTATCCTTAATATTAGGGTATTTAATAAATAAAAATGCTTGATAAGCAATTACAGATAAAATTACAAATCCTAAAAATAAAGATGTATTAGACGCATCTTCATTTGAAGCATGACCAGTTAATGTAAAAATTAAGCTCATTGTAATAATTGATAATACTAAATTTAATACAAAAAATATTATTGATTTAACCTTCTCTATAGTTGTCTTTGACATACAATCACATCCTTAAATAAAAGATATTAAAATTATATTATTTTATATTTAATAATTCAATTAAAAAAAGCATGACTTTGTGGGTCATGCTTTAACTATTTATCCAATCCTTCTATTAAAATAATTGCTTATTGTATCTGCCTTTTCATTAAAATCTTCTTTTTTAATTGGATATACTTGAAATTGGTTAATGAATAATAATAAATAATTCTTGCTTATTGAAATTTTTTTAAATTCACTATATTTTAATTTCATTGATGATTCAGAATTTGATGTCTTTTCGTTTATTGTCAATTCTTCATCTTCAAATAGATAACTATATTCTATTCCATCTTTTAATGATGGATTGATTTTTATTAATCTTTTCTTAAATCTTTCTGGTCTTATATTGATAAACATTATTGGAAAGAAAACCAGCAAAAAAACAGCAGATCCACATACTATAGACCAATAATAATCATCAGATTTCGTAATCATAATAATACTTAAAATGGTTAATATAAGTGAAATTGGCATTATTGTAAAAAACATTATTTTAAAAGTTCTTTTTGATTCATAATTTACTTGAGCTATTTCATCTAATGTATAATTATTCTTTATTTCCATAACTTTACTCTCCATAATTGATTAAACATAAATACCCGTCCATTATAGGAAATAATATTAAAAAATTCAATACTTATTCATAAATTTGTGAATAATATGTATTAATTATTACTATTTAATATTTCGATAGCATGAATGACATCATTTGTAGTTAAACCTGTTTGATAATTAATTAAAATAAAATGATTTTCAAAATTATATAAAGCTTTATGAAAATCTTCATCATCTAATATTATATAATTATCATCTTTAGTTAAATTTTTATTAATATATTCTCGTATTTCTTCTTCTCTTAACGCCTTATCCCAATCCACATCATAAATTTTTGTTCTAGCAAATAATGATATTTCATATTTGTTTAATAGTCTTATCAATTCCTTCGCCGTTCTATTATTATCTTTAGGCTTTAGATTTTTCGTGAAGGTTATTCTTCTTGATGATGTTAATATTATTTTTGCATCACATTCTTTTACTATTTTTGATAATAGTTTGATTTTTGATTCATCTATTGAAACTTTATCATATATATGCATTTTCATAAATGGTTCAGAATTTAATACACCATCAATATCTAAAAATATATAATTCATATGATTTGTCGTCATTCTCCTAACATATTGAATTTGTTATTTTTATTATTTATTCTTCAAATTCAAATAATTTTTTACCATCAATTAATTTATATTCATCAGAATTAAAATCAAATCCATTAATACTAATAAATCCAATATGATCTACTTTAATACCTTTTATATTTTGTATTTGAATTAGTTCACTTTTCAATGATGTAATATCAAATGGCTTTTTCAGATACTTAACTTCATATATATCAAAACCATCAGCTGTTTCAACAGCAACATCAAATTCTCCATTTGTTTTACTTGTTGAATCATCATAATAATATGTTCCAATATTTCTAATTCCTTTTAAATTACCATTTTTAACTTGTAAGGAAAGATAAGATCTACATATATCTTCAAATCTATGAGAAACATAAGTATTTATTGAATCTTCAATAAACTCATCATAAAAGACGTTTGGACCTAATATTTCTAGATTAC
>JAEEGL010303706.1_pt1 | contig 14477 bp, 4 predicted proteins | sample 9134231 | NCBI WGS metagenome assembly JAEEGL01 (sample SAMN16246548, study PRJNA631951) | gut metagenome | biome: gut microbiome; feature: rumen; material: fiber-attached | host: Bos | place: Iran: Karaj | collected 2018-10
CTCCGTCTACGCCGGACTGGGCATCTACGACACCATGCAGCTCATCAGCCCTAAAATTGCCACCATCTGCACGGGTCTTGCCGCTTCGATGGCTTCGGTGCTCCTCTGCGCCGGCGAGAAAGGCATGCGCTCGGCACTTCCCCACAGCCGCGTGATGATTCACCAACCCATGGGTGGCGCCGAAGGTCAGGCAACGGACATGGAAATCACCGTCCGCGAGATACAGAAACTGAAGAAAGAACTCTATGAAATCATCGCTGGCCACAGTGGACAGAGTTTTGAGCAGGTGGAGAAGGACAGCGACCGCGACCACTGGTTCACCGCCGAGGAAGCTCTGGAATATGGCATGATTGACGAAGTCTTACGCAAACGCTCTGAATAAAATGCAGATAAAAATTGTAAACAGCAGCCATCATCCTCTGCCGAAATACGAGACCACACAATCGGCAGGAATGGACTTGCGGGCTTTTCTGCCCGAGGGACCCATAACCCTAAAGCCTATGCAAAGAGGCTTGGTGAAGACGGGGCTCTTCATGGAACTGCCTGCAGGTTACGAGGCCCAGGTACGTCCACGCAGCGGTCTGGCACTGAAGAAAGGCATCACCGTTCTCAACTCGCCGGGCACAATCGATGCCGACTACCGCGGCGAAATATGCGTTATACTCATCAACCTGTCGCAGGAAGATTTTGTCATCAACGACGGCGAGCGCATCGCCCAGATGGTCATTGCCCGCCATGAACAAGCTGAAATAATTGAAGTTTCAGAACTCTCCGAAACCGAACGTGGTGCAGGAGGATTCGGACATACTGGAAAATGAGAATTCACTGGCTCTATAGTCTGGTACTTTTTGTTGCGTTGTCAACGCAACTGCTTGTCTCCTGTCAGGCGCAACCATCGACAGCAGCGGTCTCCACTACAGATGAACAGCCGAAAGGACTGTTAGTGGGTGCCGACGTGCTGTGGCAGCGTGAATGTCCACACTCTGCATGGATGGCATTGACTGGAGAACACCGCATTGCCGTGGTGGGCAACCAGTCGTCGCTGGTAGGCGGCCTACACCTTGTAGACTCGATGCTTGCCTACGGTTTCAAGGTGACAAAGATTTTCTGTCCCGAACATGGATTCCGCGGCAAAGCCGAAGCCGGCGCACGTGTCGGAGACGAGAACGACGCAAAGACTGGCCTGCCGATAATCTCGCTCTACGGAAAAAACAAGAAACCCACTAAGGAGCAACTGAAAAATATTGACTGTGTGGTTTTTGACCTGCAAGATGTGGGATGTCGCTTCTACACATATATCTCCACACTGCACTATGTAATGGAGGCCTGTGCCGAAAACAACATACCTCTCGTCGTCCTCGACCGTCCCAATCCCAACTGCCACTATGTAGATGGACCTGTGCTCGACCCAAAATACCAGTCGTTTATAGGCATGCATCCCGTTCCTATTGTCTATGGCCTTACCATAGGAGAATATGCACAGATGATCAATGGCGAGCACTGGATAAAGGGAAAGTGCAACCTCACCGTTGTACCCATGCTTAACTACCGCCGCGACAGCAGTTATGCACTGCCGGTGCCTCCGTCGCCCAACCTCCAGACACTTCAGTCCATTCTCCTCTACCCATCGCTGTGCCTCTTCGAAGGAACAAATATCAGCGTGGGACGCGGCACCGAATACCCATTCGAAATCATCGGCTGTCCAAGCTTTCCCATAAACTGTTCAAACAGCATCGTCCATGTCGGTGAACATGAAATTACTCCTATCTGTTTCAAACCCCACTACATAAAAGGTGTCAGCGAAAATCCCCCCTTCAAGGACAGGATTTGCTGGGGACTGAACCTTAGGTATGTCGATGTTCCCGCCAAGTTCGACCTCTCCTGGCTTCTGACGATGTACAACTATTGCCCCGAAAACTTCTTCAAGAACACCAACGGCTTCGAGAAACTCGCCGGAAACGACCAGTTGCGCAAACAGATACAGCAAGGGTTGAGCGAGGAGAAGATCCGTGCCTCGTGGGAACCCGAATTGTCTAAGTACAAAGAAATCCGCAAGAAATACCTGCTCTATCCCGACGTAGAAAAGTGAGAACTTTCCGACTTATAATCACACTGTTGCTTTTCCCACTGACGATGTGGTATGCTGTAGGTGTGGCTTTCCGCAACCTCCTTTTCTCCATTGGAATAAAAAAGTCTGTTTCAACGTCCGTACCCTCGATAGGTGTCGGCAACCTACGCATGGGAGGAACGGGAAAAACACCTCACACAGAATATCTTATACGCCATTTCTCCGATTACAACACTGCATTGCTGAGCCGAGGGTACGGTCGCTCTACAAAGGGCTATGTCCTGGCCGACAAAACATCTGATGCTTCACAGATAGGCGATGAGCCGGCAATGATGGCGAGAAAATTCCCCAAAATCACCGTGGCGGTCTGTGAAAAACGCGTCGAAGGAGTCGAAAAATTAATGCAACTACCTAATCCTCCCGAGATTATACTGCTCGATGATGTCTATCAGCACCGTAGCATCAAACCCTCACTAATGTTGCTCCTGACAGAATACGGTGACCCGTTCTTTCGCGACCACATACTGCCTTTCGGCAACCTGCGCGAGTTTCGCAGCGGTCGCCGACGTGCCGATGTCGTCATCGTCACAAAATGCCCTAAAGAACTTTCCATTCCAGAACAGGAGCATTATCGCAAAAAACTGAAACTGAACAATAAACAAAGCCTGCTATTCTCTTATATTGACTATCAGAAACCGAAAAAACTATATGGAGAAGAACCTTTCGAGAACTATGACGAATTGCTGCTTGTCACCGGCATCGCCAACCCCAAGCCGTTGGTGAAAAACCTTGAAGAGAAGTGGCACGTGACGCACCTGCCGTTTCCCGACCATCACGACTACACCCCAGCCGACTGCAAGAAAATCGTCGACACATTCCATGCTTTGCCCGCAAAAGCCAAAGCCATCGTGACTACAGAGAAAGATGCTATCCGGATGATGAATCCCGAAGTTAAAGAAAAACTGCAAAAACTCCCCGTTTTCTATATCCCCATAGAGATTAAATTCCAAAATTCCAGCACATTCAATACCCTTGTTACAAAAAAAATACTACAATAGATGAGAACAATTCATCTTATATTATTATCTGTCACACTGATAGCTTTGGGTGGTTGCGTGAATAGCACCGATACCCAAGAGCCAACATCGGAGGTCATTGAGGCGCAAAGCTATTACAATAAGGCCCGTGAGTATGACAAATCCGGACAAATGCGACTTGCCGAGCTGTATTACAAGAAGACTTACGAGACGCTGAAGGAGAACCCGTCACAAAACTGGGCACTCTATGGCGATGCAGGCTTTCGTTATGCCATTATGCTTGACCAAGGGGGAAATATAGAGGCTGCCATGGCTTTGGCAAAAGACCTCTTGTCCGAAGACATTAGGGATTCGGAGCGTTCATCACTGCTCATGATGATTGGCGGATGCCAGCTACATCTTGGAGAGCTGAATGAGGCGAAGCAGACTTTTGCCAAAGCCTACGACACTTCAGTTGAATCGTATGGCGTCGGCAAGGGAGAATTCAACATGATGGTGATATGCGTCAACATCTTCAACTCATATATTGAGATTGGTGAATATGACGAGGCGACGAAGTGGCTTGTCCGCGTCGACGAGGAATATACAGCCTACGAACATTCCAAGAAAGCCAAACCTGAACAAATAGAAGAGTACAAGGGTAATATCGCCATGTACCATGCGCGTCTGCTGCTGGCCACAGGACACACTGTTGAGGCCAACGCGATGTTCGATGCCATACCGTCCCAATGTATTTTCACACCTCTTAGTATCAATCTTGCTGCCAACTATCTGATGTACGCCAAACGCTATGCCGAGGCCTCAGAGATGTATGCCCGCCTTGACACCACCTTTACCTCCATCGATAGTACCCGTCTCACTTTCAGTAGAATCAGTGAGTGTCTCGCTCCGCGATATATAGCCAATCGTCGTGCTGGACGAGTAGAAGAGGCCCTAAAAATAGCCGATATTATGAGCGAGGCCATTGACTCGGCACTTATATGGCAGAAACACAACGATGTGGCTGAATTGGCAATGATATACCAGACCCATGAGAAGGAACTTGCTTTAGAAGAATCCAAAACCCAGACAGTTATCTATAAGATAATAGCGGTGTCAGTCTTTGCCCTACTTCTATTGGCTGCTTATATCATCTGGCGTATCCGTCACGACAACAAGTCGTTGGCAGAAAAGAACCATCTGCTTTACAAGCAGATACAGCAGCGCGAAAAGACAGAAAAACTAAATCTTGAACTCAGAAAAGACAACTTCAAAAAACAGAATACACAATTATCTCAAAACCAACAACTTTACAACCACCTCTGCGAACTGATGCAGAATCCCGAAGTCTATACATCTGCCGACACAAACCACGAAACGCTAGCCCGTCTTCTCGGCACCAACCGCACATACGTAGGCGACGCTCTGCGCGAATGTGCAAACCTGACACCAACCGACTTCATCAACCAGCACCGCATCCAATATGCTGCCAACCTGCTCGTCACCACCGACGAACCCATAGGACTTATCGCCGAGCAGTGCGGCATTCCCAACCGCAGCACCTTCAACCGTCTTTTCCGTGAGCGTTATTCCATGTCGCCTACCGAATATCGCCTTGCCTCAAAAGAGACAAATTAATTTTTTCTATTTACAGAATTCTTGTTTTTGCAATATCCAGAGTGTTTCCTTTTTTCCCAAACAGAAAAAAAATATCTCTATAAATTATTGCATGTAAGCAAATTGCAAATACGATTCATTTCTTTGCAAAAATGAGAGATGCATTTTTGCAGTAGTACATATTTTTGCAAATTATTTTTTCACTAATAATATATTATTTTTCACTAATAATATATATATGAATATATATAAAGCAAAAATATGAGAACAAGTATTTCTTTTTTGAGTTCAAAACTCAGATTTGTGTTCATGACGCTAATATTTGCGTCTGCAGTTATGTTCAGCGCATCGGCATGGGCGGGCAGGTCGCCAACCTGCAACCTTGAAGGATACCAGGCATATCCTGGCTCCATTTGGATACAAGGCTGGTGCCAGGACCCTGATGCCCCCAACATGCCTGTGTCAGTCGATGTATGGGTGTACGACAACAACAACAATCCCGTCTACGCCCCCTTCACCATTCTGGCCAACACACGGCGTTTTGGTGAGGACAACCAATGGCATAACAACGGCTTCGACCACTACATCCCCATCACCACCCCGGGAAGATACAAGGTGGTCATTTGGGTAAACGACGTCACCGGCGATCCCGACATTTCTTGGAATGCAACTTATAATTCGAACTATTATCTGATTTTCAATGTCACGGCACCCTACACCGTCACCTATAACACTAATGGCGGTATCGGTGGACCAGCTCCCCAGCAGAAATGCCATGGGGTGGACCTGACGCTGAGCACCGTTACGCCAACAGCGGAGGGCTATGACTTCCAGCGATGGAACACAGGGCAATACGGTGGCGGCACCAACTACCAGCCTGGCGCCACCTACAGCGGCAATGGGAACGTAACACTCTACGCCATGTGGTGGTCCTCTTCCATCTCCGGCAGCGGCACAGAGGCCGACCCTTATGTCATCAGCAGCGCATCGCAGTGGAACTACTTTGCTAACCAAGTCAACAGCGGCAACACCTATAACGGCAAGTTCATAAAAATGGGAGCCGACTTCACGGTCAGCGACATGGCAGGAACCAATGGTTCTCCTTTTATGGGTACTTTCGACGGTTGCGGTCACACCATGACACTGGACATCAACGCCACCGGCACCGGTGGCGGTCACCCCAATATCGCCGCCGCCCCATTCCGCTATGTTAACCAGGCCACTTTCAAGAACATCAACCTCATCGGCACCGTTAAACGTCTCGACTACCCGAACGACGCTAACATCTGCTTGGGCGGCCTTATTGGAGTGATATGGGATTGGGCTTCTGCCACCATCATATCCTGTCGAAGCAGCGTAACACTCAATTACAGCTTCAACTGGGACTCACCAAACTTTACCACAGGCTACATGGGCGGCTTCGTGGGCTGGAACAAAGGCACCGTCACCTTCACCGACTGTCTTTTCGACGGCACCCTCTCTGGCAACCGCCCCAAATATGCTTGCGGTTTCATCGGATGGCACCAGATGTACGGTGGAGATGCTAACGGGACTGCCTTCTACAATTGCCTTTCCAACGGAACCTACAATACAACCAGTTCATGGACCAGTAAACAAAACTTTTATTTTTTCCAATACGGTGACAGGAATATCTACCACAACTGCTACCGTACTACAGACGTCGGTTTCAGACAGGCTACGCTAACCTCCGCCACAGGCGAGACCCTCCGCTCCATGCTTGGCAATGGCTGGATAGTGAACGGCAGCGGCCAAGTGGTTCCGGGCATGACGCTGACCTTGAATTGCGCAGCCAACAACACCACGACTATCAACAGAACCAACGGCATCACCTATGACCGTGTCGTGCTCAGCAACTACACCCTCTACCACGACGGCAGCTGGAACACCATCTGCCTCCCCTTCAACCTCACCAGTTTCAACGGCACCCCCCTCCAGGGCGCCACTGTGAAGAGACTTGATAATTCGAGATACAACGGCGAGAGTATGACTATAACCTTCGCCGATGTCACCAGCATAGAGGCCGGCAAGCCCTATATCGTCAAGTTCACCAGCGGCAGCAATGTGGATAATCCTGCGTTCACCAATGTCACCATCCGGAACACAGCTGTTTCCAACATTTCTACTCCCTACGCTACCATGATTGGCAGCTACGCTCACAATACCAATAACAATTGGAAGTATGACTCCCACAACACCAACCGCCGGGCCTTCCATGCCGCTTTCAGCGCCATTACTACCCCATCCAGAACCGGCTACACTTTCGGAGGGTGGTACACCAACGCCGGCCTGACAACCGCATTTACCACCATCCCCTTCGCCGCCAACGGCACGGTGACTCTCTACGCCAAGTGGACGTGCGACAACTACACCATCACCTACAACCTCAACGGCGGCAATGTGGCCATACCCAACCCGACAAGCTACACAGTGGAGAGCAGCGACATCACCCTTGTCAACCCAACCCGCGACCACTACACCTTCACTGGATGGACCGGCACTGACCTCACCGAACCCACCATGACCGTCACCATTCCCCGTGGCTCGACAGGCAACCGCACCTACACAGCCAATTGGACCTACAACGCGTTGACACTGGCCAACAATGCCGACAACAGCGATGCCATCAGCGCGGTCAACGGACTGTTGTATGATGTCACTCTCGGCGGCTATACCCTCCACCGTGACGGCAGCTGGAACACCATCTGCCTGCCTTTCGACCTCGCCAGTTTCACCAATACCCCGCTCGATGGAGCCACGGTGAAAACCATCACAAGTTCCACTTACAGCGACGGCGTACTGACAATCAACGCCACGGATGCTAACAGCATCGAGGCCGGAAAACCTTACATCGTCAAGTGGAGCAGCGGTAGCGACATCACGAACCCGGTGTTCAACAACGTCACCATCAACGACGCCACCATCGTTGTCACAACCGACTTTATTGACTTTATCGGCAGCTATGCACCTTTCACCAACGAAAGCTATCTGCTCGACGCCAATAATTCTAACGGCTATGCAATGCACGCAGCCATCAATATCAGCGACAGTACAGGATGCACATTGACAGCCTGTTACACCGACGCAGCACATACAAACACTGTTTCCACCATACCATTTGATGCCACTACAGGCAATGTGACGCTCTATCCACAATGGGACACCAATCACTATTCCATCACCTACCACCTTGGTAGCGGTGGCACTGTGGAACCCGCCAACCCAACGAGCTTCACCTATTTCGACCCCAATGACATCACACTCAACAATCCTACCCGCAGGGGTTACACCTTCCTCGGGTGGACTGGCAGCAATGGCACCACACCGCAGACCACCGTCACCATCCCTGCAGGCTCGACAGGTGACCGCGAGTACACCGCCAACTGGTCACCAACCAGCTACACCATAACCTACAACCTAAACGGAGGAACTGCCGACAATCCAGCAAGCTACATCATCGAAACTGCAACCTTCACCCTCGCCAACCCTACACGCACAGGCTACACCTTCACTGGCTGGACGGGTACCGACCTTGCCGAAGCATCCATGGAGGTGACCATTGCCAACAATTCTATAGGCGACCGCGTTTTTACCGCCAACTGGACCCCAACCATCTACACCATCAGTTACGAACCCAATGGCGGTATCTTGAATGACGAAAACCCCACCACCTACAACATCGAAAGCGATTACATCACCCTCGCCAACCCCACTCGCGACGGTTATTACTTTGTCGGTTGGACAGTTAGCAACGGCAATACTCCGCAGACCACCGTCACCATTCCTACTGGTTCTATCAGTAACCGCACCTACACTGCTAACTGGACAGAACTCTATACTATCAGTTATGACAACTTGGGGGATGACGGCACTTTCCCGACGCCACATCCGACAAACTACACCGTGCTGAGTGACAATATCACACTTGTCAACCCTGTTCGCGAACTGTACGACTTCGCTGGATGGACAGGCAGCAATGGAGAGAGCCCGCAAATGACTGTCACCATACCCCACGGCTCGACGGGCAACCTCTCCTACACAGCCACATGGAGTCGCAAAGTTGGCATATATGTTTCATACAATACTGAAACGTATGAGTATGAAACTCATGCTGTAGACAATCCAACTCCTGTTTCAAGTTATTCCACTACCTTGGGAAGCAACAACAATGTGACATGGTATATAGTAACCGGCAACGTCACGATAAACGACCGTGTCTTTGTCAATGGCACAGTGAACCTGATTCTTGCCGACGGAGCGTCGTTGACGACTTCGAAAGGCATTATCGTAGAGACCGGAAAAACTCTGAACATCTATGGACAGGAGAATGGTAACGGCGCATTGCACACCAATTCATATAATGGGCCCTACGTCGGTTGGCAGAATGCGGCTATCGGTTGCCAATCTGAATCAGGTCATGGTTTAGGTGCTATCTCCATACATGGAGGCAATATCGAAGCATTTGGCGACATATATTCAATGGCTATCGGCAGCAGTCTCAACAGCGGTGGTGGTGAATCGATTAATATCTATGGTGGTACCACTCATGCCGAGGGAGGGGAGTTTGCATTTGGAGCCGCTATCGGCTATGGGACCCCCAACAAGTACGTCGCCAATGGTATGTGTGTGAGGATAAACAATAACACCACTCCTGAAAACGCCCAAGTTCCCTGCTGGAATCTGGAGTCGCATATTGTAGATGTGGAACCTTGTCCAGGTCATGTTTTTTCTGGCGACCATTGTTTATACTGTGGTGCCTACTGCTCTCATCAGATAATCTATAACGGCAACGGCAGCAATGAAGGAGAAGTGCCAGCTGCCACAACGTGCAATGTGACGACAGGAATATTGTTTGCCACAGGCACGGTCGGCAACGCAGGCACCCTGGCACGTACTGGCTACACTTTCACAGGTTGGAACACCGCTGCCGACGGCAGTGGCACAGCCTTTGATCCCGGTTCAACCATTACACTCCGCAGTGACACCACGCTCTATGCCCAATGGAACCTCGTCACCTACACCATCACCTATAACCTCGACGGCGGTACCGAGTCGTTAATTCCCAACCCTACCAGCTACAATATCGTAAGTGACGAAATAAGTCTCAACGCCCCCACCAAAATCAGCTATGACGCTGACAACAACCCCATCTATTACTACTTCAGGGGCTGGACTGGCACCGGACTGGACCACGCCACCATGGAGGTCTCCATACCCCAAGGTTCTACAGGCGACCGCAGCTTTACCGCCACATGGGAAGTGAATCCATCGCCATACCCTGGAGTGGATGTGGACACCGCCTTTCAACCCGGCGAGGTGGGCTATTTCTATGTGAGAATGGCAAAAGAGGAACACTGGGAATATTCTGAAGATGGGGATGAATATTTGGTCCCTGATGAAGACAATCCCAAAGTGGTAAACATTCCCGAAGAATTCAGCAGCGGATTCAAGGTGTATGACGACGGCGGGAAGGATGGAGGGTACTGGTATTATCAATATGGTAACACGCTCACTCTAATCTGTCCCGAAAACTATGCCTTCTATGTGCAAGGCTCTATGAATACAGAGAGCGATGGATGTCTGACCATATTCGACGGCGAGGATGATCAATGTGCCAAACTTTTGGACGCTGCAAACGGAGTACGGAATATAGGCCCTCTCTTCAGCTCAGGCAACAGCATTACATTCTATTTCTCATATGATGATAATCATTTCTGGAAAGATGGCTTTGACCTGACAGTGTCTCTCGTACCCCCACCTCCTGCTATCACCTTGGCCAACGATGACTCGCAATTGGAAACAAAGAATACCAGTGTGATTGCAGCAAACAACGGCGAACGTGTACAAGTCACCTTTGACGGAAGTACATTATACAAAGACGAGACTTGGAACACACTCTGCCTGCCTTTCGACATTCTCGATATCAGCAGCTCCCCACTAAGGGGCACCGTTGTAAGGCAACCCGCCTCGATCGAATTCTCCGAAAGCGGTGTACTGACAATGAACTTCACGGATGCCAACAGAATTGAAGCTGGCAAGCCCTATATTGTGAGGTGGAATGACATTAATCCCCAATACACTGTACTCAATAACGACGAGACAAGGTTATTCGATGGCGAAGTGGGCATGTGGGAAAAAGAATGGCAATTTGCATCCGAATTTGTTCCTGTATGGGAGTTCGAAATATCTGGAACAATGGCTGTCACTGGCTATACACTGACCACTGCTTCTGATATCGTAGATGATTGGCATTGGAATGTTTATTATCACCCCGAATACAATCCCAGAGCATGGACACTCGAAGCCAGTACCGATCGTGTGACATGGACAACTATCGACAGCCGTGACGCTACTGTAAATTCAGAGGACGCACTGCCAGTCGCCAGTAATGAAGACAAGAGTTATTCTGTCTCCCAACAAGGCTCATACCGCTATTTCCGTTTTTCAATAATTGGATACGATGAGGCTACCGATTATTATGAACTTGGTGAATTTACGCTGCAAGGAACGTTCACTCCCGACAACATTGAGAATCCGACATTCAACAATGCAACAATCAAAAATGAGCTAAACCCCATGACATCAGGATTGTTCAGCTTCGGTGGTAACTATAGTACGCTTGCCAGCACCGACGGCCTGCTGCTTGACGCTCATAACGCTGGAGCGGATGCCTTCCATGCCACTTTAAGCCTGCTCGACAGACCCTGGTACACCGATGCCGAGCACACAGCATTAGCCACCACTATTCCCTTCGACCCTGTCACTGGCAATGTAACGCTCTACACTACGGCTGACGGTCTTATGCTTACGCTTGCCAACGACGACTCCAACGAGCCAGCGAGCAACAATGACCTAATTACTGCACAAGACGGGGAGTTCTCCATTGTCACCCTCGCCGACCGTACTCTCTACAGGCACGGTACATGGAACACCCTCTGTCTGCCTTTCGATATTCAAAGCATCGTCGGCACCCCATTGTGGGGTTCTAAAGTTAAAACACTTTCATCCCTGACTTATGACGATGAGAATAGCTCGCTATCATTGAACTTCGGAGACGACCTCACCAGCATCGAGGCCGGCAAGCCCTATATTGTGAAATGGGACGAACTGACCCTTCCCATCGTAAGTGTACCAGACTACCTGATTTCCATGCTGGACTTCATTACCGAGCTGCCCGAAGTCGATAATGGACAGTATACCCAATGGGATGAGGGGAATGACAACTACGAAAAGTTAGTGGACGGTGACCTCAGCACGAGATATGGAACGGAATATCCGTGGTATGGAAGTGAAAACTATGACCCCTACGTGGAGTTCCATTACGCCAATGCCATCACGCCGACAGGCTATGCCCTTTGGACGGCAAACGACGAAGAGGGCAGCCGCAATCCAAGTTCATGGACAATCAAGGCCAGAAACGACGAAAACGAAGACTGGACCACACTGGTCACAGTCGACAACAGCAACGGTGACATGCTGCCTATGGCCAACAATGCCTGCGCACTGTTTGACCTGAACAACAGCACGGCATACCGATACTTCCGCTTTGAAGCCACCTATTCGAACAATGACGAATTCCAGCTGGCCGAGCTGCAGTTCTTCACTGGGAACGCCATCATCAACGCCAACGTTGAAAATCCTGTTTTCTCCGGCGTGATTGTTGAGTCGGGGTTGACTCCGGTAACAGATGGGGATTTCACCTTCGAGGGCAATTACAGCACTCTGTCAAGTACCAATGGCTTGTTGCTTGACGCACACAATAACGGTGGCAAAGCACTTCATGCAACCCTCGGTACCAACCGCATCGGATACAGCGTTGGCGGCTGGTACACAGATGCCGAACTGACGACACCCGCCACAAGCATCCCCTTCGATGCCACTTCGGGTAATGCCACACTCTACTTGCAATGGATAGCCAACACATACACCGTGAACTTCAACGCCAACGGTGGCACCGGCACCATGGAGCCGCAGGTCCTCACCTACGATGCAGAGGCGACGGCACTGACGACCAACAGCTTCACACGCGAAGACTACATTTTCAATGGATGGAACACTCTCTCCGACGGTAGCGGAACTAGCTATGCCGACGGCCAGACGGTGCAGAACCTGACAGCTGAAAACGGTGGAACGGTAACTCTCTACGCACAATGGAAACATGCAGTCACTTTCACTGCCAACAGCAACACAAAAGCCTATGATGGCACTATACTGACCAATAGTGGCTACACCACTTCAGGACTGCTTGATGGTGACCTCATCAACGCCACCGTCACCGTTACCGGTAGCCAGACCGATGTAGGTACAAACGACAACATCATTGCTGTCGAAAACGTCGTCATCATGCGTGGTGAGGTGGACGTGACATCGTACTATGCCATCGTTACCGCAAACGGCACTCTGACGGTGACTCCCAAAGCCGTTACCGTCACCGCCGATAACTTAAGCAAGACATACGGCGATGTCGAGCCACTGCTGACCTCTACGGTTCAAGGTCTTCTCGGAGAGGATGTTGTCACATACTCTATCAGCCGTGAAGCGGGTTCAAACATCGGCAGCTATGCCATCACCCCGACTGGCGATGCAATACAGGGCAACTACTCTGTTGTTTATGTTCCTGGAACATTGACCATTAATCCGGCTCCTGTCACCGTCACCGCCGACATCAAGACAAAGAGCTACAGTGACACCGACCCAATGTTAACAGCCACAATTGAGGGCCTTATGATTGATGAGCCTGAAAGCCTTATCAGCTATAACCTCGACCGTGCCACTGGCGAGAATACAGGGGTCTATACCATCACCGCGTCAGGCAATGCCACACAGGGTAACTACACGGTAACATTTGTCCCTGGAACGCTGACCATCGAGCCAGCCTCTGTGACTGTCACCGCTGAAGCCAAGAGTAAGAACTATGGTGATGACGACCCGACGTTAACCGCCACAGTCTCGGCACTTGTCAATGACATCCCAGCAAATTCTATCAGTTACACCTTAAGCCGTGACGCTGGCGAGGAGGCCGGAGGCTATACCATCCTGCCGACAGGCGACGCCATACAGGGCAATTACGCTGTTACATTTATCCCAAGCTCCCTGACCATCAATCCTATGACCGTCACAATAACCATTACAGGCCACAATAGTACTATCGACTATGACGGTGAGGAACATAGTGTCACGGGCTATGATGTCACCAGCGAATATCCTGGCTTATTAACCACAGATATTATCATCGAGCGGGGAGACACAGCCACAAGAACAAACGTTGGAACTACCAGTATGGGCCTCACGGCAGACCTGTTCCACAACACCAACGGCAACTATGACGCGACATTTTCTGTCGTCGACGGCTACCTGACCATAACGCCAAAGGTGGTCAACAACCCCACAATAATCCTCAGCCAAACGGACTACGACTATGACGGCACAGCCCACACACCCACGGTCATCGTGAAGGACGGCGAGACTGTCATCCCTGAGGCTGAATACAGCGTAAGCTACAGCGACAACATCGAGGTCGGCACCGCTACAGTAACCATCACCGACAACGCTGACGGAAACTACACCGTCAGCGGCACCGCCAACTTCTTCATCAACACTACTGTCGCCACCAGCATTATCGCCGCAGGCGGCTGGCAAGCCATCAGCTCGCCGACACACAACAACGGCAACAATGAAACCGTGGCAGGCGTGACAAACCTCACAACCGCAGCCTACGACCTCTTCCGATACGACGAGGCTACAGCAACTTGGGAAAA
>JAEEGL010384386.1_pt1 | contig 14477 bp, 19 predicted proteins | sample 9134231 | NCBI WGS metagenome assembly JAEEGL01 (sample SAMN16246548, study PRJNA631951) | gut metagenome | biome: gut microbiome; feature: rumen; material: fiber-attached | host: Bos | place: Iran: Karaj | collected 2018-10
CCGAATAATAATAAGGAGATCCTGGTAGACATGAGAGGTTCGCTGCCATAGAGAGAAGGGAAACACAAACGGCCATGCAGATCGAAATGAATGACGTTCTGCTTCGTGTACCCAAAACTCTCTATTCCCCGCATTCAGATGCGCAGGGATGCCTATGGTCATGGCTCATCTGCAAGAGGTAAGGTTAAGAAATCCCTTATTTTAAAGGAAAATTCATTTGACATATTAGGGAGTGTGGAACATGAAAAATATAACAGTGAAACAGCATTATGTTCCACGATTCTATTTGGAGCATTTTGTTGGTAAAGATAGCTTCGTACATGTGTGGAATGTTGAAAAGAAAACATTTATAGTGACCAGGCCAAAGGACATATGTTATGAAGATAACTTATATGAAACAGCCTGGGAAAAGGAGAGCCCTGAACTTGGGGAATTTGTCTTGCATAATCAGATTGAAAAGTATTTCTCAAGGTGCGAGGCAGAATTTGCAAATTTACAGAAATTGATTCTGGCTATATGTGTAAATGATAAAAATAAGAATGCACTTATATTACATTCTCAAGAGAAGAAACTATTGCGTAGGTTCTTCGCCAATATGCTATTAAGAAATCCATATACCATGGAAAAGCTTGGTGTAGACGGTTCATTAGATGATCTCGAAGGTAATTCAGAGATAGAAGCTCTTAAAGAAGTGACGAAAGCATTAGGGATTAGTGACTTTGATGCGTTGGCACAGATGTCATACAAAAAGGCAGTGTTAATGGATGAATTGCCAGAATCATATGTTAATGGTGTATGTCACGACTTGGAAGATGTTGCTTTGGAGTTTTTCTATTCCAAAGCAGGTGGATTTATAACTTCAGATTTTCCGGTTTCATTTGGAAGGGATTCTGGAATTAAGGCTGAAAATATACAGACAGCATATTTCCCTATATCACCCAAAGTGGCAGTACTATGGGGGAATTACGAAGATTTAAAACGACGAAGTAATAGAGTTGTTGAAGTTAATACGGAATCAGTAATTGATTTTAATAAAACTTTTTTAAAAGGAAATGCCGGTAGATATAAGTATGTGTTTGCGGATTGTAAAGAAGCGCTCGAAGCATGCATTGAATAGGAGGGAATTTACATGGCAAATTTCAATGAACATGCATTAGAAATGTCCATACTAAACTGAAAACATGTTCTGTAACATGGATTCAGGTAATTTATAGTTGTGCCGGTGTAAAGTATTCTTATCCAGGTTTTGTTTATCAAGGAACAACAGATTCTCATCATATCTATATTACGAGAAGTAACCCGAGTCCTAATTTAACGAATACAACTTATTATGCATACAGTTCCAGTTATTGTATGGATATTTCTTCTGGTCTGGGTTCTGGAAGAACAGTATCATTTAACTATACAGTGAATGGAACTACAAGATAATCAAACACTTCCGGGTCGATAAGATGATCAGGATCACAGAGATTGATGCCAAGCCGGAAGGTAAAAAGGTGTTCCAGAGTCTAAATACTTCGGACTATGCCAAGCAGCACTTCGGAATGTTTACCGGGGACCTCAAGAAGTAGAACTGCTGGTAAAGAATGAGCTTGTCGGCGTGATGATCGACCGGTTTGGAAAGAAAATTCCGATCATTCCGGTGGATGAGGATCATTTTAAGACAACTGTTACGGTGGCGTTTAGTCCTAAATTTATTGGATGGGTACTATCCATGGGGGATGGAGTCATTGTTGCAGGACCGAGTGAAATAGTTTCGGAGATTTCTGCTAAGATTTCTCAACTTCAGAGATTGTATTCTTAAGGTTTCGTAATAAATCTTTTGTGAAATGTGGGAGAAGAAAAATGACTAAAAAAGCGTGGAGATCTAAAATGAAAGGATTGGGATTAGATGTTTCGATTTGTTAAAAAATGGCTTTTGCAAGGGGCACGAATACATGCAGTAGGACGATTGGTTCCTTTAGTATTAACAATGTTTTCTTTTTTTGTTCCCGACAAAATAAGAAAGGAATATAAACATTTTTTCTGCATGAATCATCCTACGGATATAGATAACCACGTCTTGATTATACCAGTAGAGTACTATTCAAATCTTAAAATGTTTCTTTTAGACCATCAAATGTGTCACTTCTTGTATTTGCTTTTAAAAGAGAATAAATGTTTTAGTAATAATAGCATAGTTCTTTGTAATTGGGGCAACCGCCAAGAAGTGCAGCAAGTTCATTTCCACTGTTTATCGCTATCATCTATTGAAATAGATCTTTATGATGTAATTAATCACTGGACGAAAACAGAAAGCAAAGAATGTTATTATAACTACGAAAGAGGAATAATAGCTGTTTCTGCCAGATACCTTAATAAACAGGGAGAACTTATTGATATTATTAATAGAGCTCAAAGTAAACTATCTGAAGGGGGATCTGTCATTTTTTATGAATTATAATTACTCTTACGAGCAAACAATCTATACTTCCGTATATTTTAATCGAATTATTGATAGTGAGCTTTCTAAAACGCCTTTTTATACTAAAATAATTGAAGATTATAAGAAAGTTACAAAAGATCCTAACTTGATGCAGACATTAGAGACTTTTGGCGACATAGAAGGTGGAGACAATGAGATATCAAATCGATCACGACATGCATATTCATTCGTTCTTATCGCTATGCTCGAATGATTCTCGTCAGAATCCGAAGGCGATTCTACAATATGCAGAAGAAAACGGTTTTAATACGATCTGCCTGACGGATCATATGTGGGATCCTGAAGTTCCTGGAGCTTCTTCCTGGTATATGAAGCAACCGTATGAAAGGACAAAGGAGGTTCTTCCTCTGCCACAATCCGAGTCCGTAAGGTTCTTATTCGGTTGTGAAACGGATATGGACAGGCTCGGTGTTATAGGAATCTCTGAGGGTCCATGTGCTGACTTGGACTTTATTATAGTTCCGACTACACACATGCATATGGATGGTTTTACTGTTCGGGGTGACGAGAAAGCACCCGAGAGAGCCGAACTTTGGATAAAGCGCTTCGATATACTTTTGGAAGCTGATCTGCCCTTTGAAAAAGTTGGAGTTGCGCATCTCACTTGTCCACTCATCTGGCGAGGAAGATATCTGGAGGTGTTAAGGGAAATTCCTGTCCCGGAGTATCATCGACTTTTTGAAAAAGCTTCGAAAACGGGTATTGGAATTGAACTAAACTTTGATGCACTTCATATGGACGAAGAAACCAGACAGCTGACATTGCTGCCGTATCAGATTGCGAAAGAAGAAGGGTGTAAGTTTTATCTTGGGAGCGATGCTCACCACCCTGAAGAGTTAAAAAGAGCAAAGAATAATTTTGAAGCAATCATAGATCTGTTGAAATTGACAGAAGAGGATAAGATCCCTTTCTTACTAGATAGAGGGACACGAAAAAAAGGAATATTGATTAATTGAGATAGATGCAGTAGCCTGTATTTTGCTGCAAACCTTAATAATGATCAATTGAATCTTCAACAAAAAATCCTGGATTGGCTCTGAGCACGAAACCGAGTCCAATAAATCGTATAGTAATTGTAAACAAAAATAGCTATCAAAATTTTATATATTGCCCTCGAATCCTTTATATAAGCGGATTCGGGGGTTTTTGCGTCTATCCGCGACAAAAATCGCGCTTGACAAGGTTTTTGTTTGAGTTTATAATTCAAACCATAAAAAAGAAACGCGACAATTGTCTTGGATAGATATTTGAGCAAGGAGGATGACATGAGATCTAAAAATCCTGAGAAGATGAAAGAAATCATCAGTTTTGTGGATCACTATTATATGATGTATCAGGAAATGCCTTCTTTGGCAGTGATCTCGAACGGAGTAGGTCTTCATAGAAGCAACGTTCATCGATATCTGATAGAAATGAATGAAAAAGGCATGCTGACCTATGACGGGCATTTCATTGGAACAGAGGCAACCATCAAGAAGCGGCAAAGAAGTGTAATGGCAGCCCATGTTGGATCGGTCCGATGCGGAACACCTGAGTTTGAGGAACAGGATATTGATACCTATTACGCACTTCCGGAAGAGATTTTTGGATCTGGAGAATTTTATGTCTTGACCGCCAAAGGGGATTCGATGATTGAAGCCGGAATCGAGGAAGGGGATCTGGTTGTTGTCCGGAAGACCAAGGAAGCCAGGAAAGGTGATATCGTCGTAGCCTTGCTGAATGGGGAGAATACTTTGAAACGATTGAAGGTGTCCCGGGGAAAGTATTCCCTTCATCCGGAAAACAGCAGTATGGAAGATATTCCCATCGGGAAAGAAGACGAGTTCTATATCCAGGGCGTAGCGACGCATATTATCAAGCATATTGCTTCGTCCATTGATAAACTGAAGTAGAGGACGAAAATGGTAAGTTTACGACATTTCATTGCAGAGGATATTCCTGCACTGCAATCGATCTATCAGACCATGACAGAGGATGAGATCCGAAAGATGCTTGCTGACTGGCATACGATGAAGCATGATGGTCGGTACTTTGAAATGTTCGCCGTATGTGATGGAAATGAGATTGTTGGCGAAATCAGTCTATATCAACATTCGAAAAGCAGTATCAGCATTGGCCCAACGATCTATGAATCCTTCCGCAGACAGGGATATGGAAAGCAGGCGATGTCATTGGCGATCTTGCGGGCAAGAGAATTGGGATACAGGATTCTGATACAACAGGTCAGATGTGATAATGAAGCCAGTATAGCGCTTCATAACAGTCTTGGATTTGAACTAGATGGAAACGGCTATGTCTATAAAAACAGAAAGGATCATCCCTGCTATTTGTTTCTTATGGCATTATAGGTGGCAGAAGGGATATAGAAATGAAGCTTGCAATAATAAAGTGTCCCCGCTGTGGACACATGAACAGGAATCTGGATCTTGAAGATTCGAAGGGCTGGATGGAGTGTGAAAGATGCGGCACGATTGCCTTTATACCTCCACAAAAGCCCACTCGGGTAAGGATCTACAGAACAAATACAATTAAATATCTGAAACCAGTCAAGTGCTGATGCAGCAAAGAATATACCAGAAAAAAGAGCATCAGTTTGGCGATGCTCTACTTTTTTGACCATTTTTAGGGGTTTTTCATCCAAAAGACAAAGAAATTGGACGAAAGAAAGGAATCTTGGATGATGGTAGGACCAGATAGAACGACTCTACGACATGAAGACTGGATCTATATTTCCGGCCCGATCACAGGGGCAGACAACTATATGGAAGCTTTTTCTTCAGCAGAAATGGAGCTGGCCGATAAAGGATGGCGCGTAATCAATCCAGCAAAAATGGGATGGATTCTTCCTGGGAATGCCGGATGGATTGACTTCATGGCAATAGATTTTATGCTGCTGGCTTCATGCAGCAGTATCTATATGCTGCCGAACTGGGAGAATAGCAAAGGCGCAAAAGAAGAAATCGCTTTTGCCAGAAAAAACGGCATTCAGATCTTCTATCAGGAGAAGGCGATTCGACAGATGTCGGGGAGGATTGTGAATAATGGCTGCTAAAACTAGAGTGCCTATGCCAAGATCCCAGCGAGCCAAGCAATTTGCTCCTTTCGCTGCACTTGTAGGATTTGATCTTGCGTTGGAGATGGTAAGGGAAAAACACCGGATGGAGTTGGAGAACGAAATCGAAAGATTTCCGGAACCTGAGAAGGTAAAAGATATCTCTGCAGAAGAAGCAGAAGAACTGCGTCAGATTGATCCAAATATCGAAAATGATCCGATGTACTGGATCGCATAAAACACGGAAGGAATTCGCTTTACGCCTAAAATAGTACGAAAAATAACGAGGAGGTTAAAACATGGAGACTGGACGAGTCAAACGGTATGTTCAGGTAAACGCTGATTTTATGCCTGACGGAACTGTTAGCCCGCATAGTGTTACACTTGACGGACAAGAGTTTCTGATCGACAGGGTTGTTAAGGTGGAAGACACCAACAACAGTCAATCATCCAAGGGAAGACGCAGATTTCGAATTGAGATAAAGGGAAAGGAAACGAGTCTGTTCTTGGAAAAAGATAGATGGTATGTGGGAAAGAAAGTACCAGCTCAGAAAGCATGAAGGGCAAAGGTATGACGATAATTATGAAATACCAGAATAATTGCCTGCAAATGTCAGATCAGAGTGGATCCCAAGGTATGGAATCCCTGGAGGAACAAGCTGAAGAATTGTCGGAAGAGCAAGCCTTCCGGCCTGCACGTAATACAAATGTCCGTCTTTCATGGCGCCATCATTATCAGGCAGACATTAGTTACGCAAGTAAAGTAAGGATAACCGAAATGAGGTTGTTAGAAAAACAGAACACAAATGGCGGAAAACCAAGCGTTACAGCCTCTATGAAAAGGGGTGATGACAAATGGTAAACGAAGATAACTGGATTCCCGTGAGGTGGTATTGTCCCCACTGCAGTCACCTGATTACAGGATATCGAAATGCCAAAGGTGATGTAAAACAGGAATGTGGATATTGTGGAACTGTGATGCTAAGACGAAAGATCAGCCGGAAGCATATAAAACTTGATATATTTGCTCCGGAAGCAGAATGCGTAATGAATTAAAATTGAATACGGCTTAACGACGGAATGGCAGCGATAGGGCACAAGACCATCTCCAGGTCATAAGCTTTGATACCCGGTTGGTTTAACCAGATATATTACATGAGAGGCCATCGGTGAGACAGAGGAAAACTCTGTCTTTCCGGTGGCCTCTTTTTCTTTGTACAAAAAATCTGAGCCTGATATGCATTAAGGGCTGGGATACATATGCCGAAGCGTTTTTCACAGAAACAACGTAATGAAGTTTTTGTGAGAAGAAGGCATGGAGTACCCCTTTACTTTCTGCACCCTTTTTCAGGCTGAAAGAAAGGCCCTCTGCTTAGGCATATGGATTTCTGCTCCGCATCAGGCGGAAAGGATCTCAGATGCCAAGGATATGGAACGAGCGGACTGCTAAATACCCGTGATCTCCTGGTTTTGAAGATTTCGAAAAAAAACATTGGAATTTCAAAATTTAAGGAGACCAAGTATGAGACCAGTTTTTGCAGAAGGAACAGAATACAAAGTTGTGCCAACTAAAAGTGAATACCCAGGTTTTACGGGTAGTGAGAAATGGATTGTAATAACTAATTTAACACCTGACGAACTGAAGGATAAATATGGGAAAGAGATTCAAGATTTTTATCCATGGATACAGATCACAGTTGAGCAGTATTTAATAATGATAGATTGGAGAAAAAATGAAGATAAGCATCGTCACCGCGGTGGGCATAAAATGGCTTACTACGGCGTGGATGATAGTCTTGTTGAATCACTTCTTGGAGAACAAGGACTTACCGAGTCTTTAGAAGATGTTCTCTTTAGGGATACACAGGGATCTTTTGATTGTCTTAACAAACTAACGGAGATTCAAAAGAAAAGAGTGATGCTCCATTGTATCGAGGATGAACCAATTAGAAAGATCGCTAAAACAGAGGGAAAAAACTATACGACTGTTCATACGTCGATCAAGGCAGGACTTAAGAAAATTCAAAATTACTACCTGAATTATAATCTGAAAGGGAAGGACTCCACAGAGGAATAATAAGGACAATGCGATCGCTAAAATCGCATACTTTTTCCCTCTGATACAATAGAAATAAAAACATTTTGAGGTATGAATATGGAAAAAGCAAAAAAACGTGGTGATAGTTATAGAATTCGCGTATGTGTTGGAAGAGATAAAAACGGGAACAGAAAATTCCGATCAATTACAGCAAGTACTAAAAAAGAAGCAGAGCGCAAAGCTGCCAAGCTTCAGATACAACAAGAATATACTGAAGACTGTACATTTGGTGAAGCAGTACAGAGATATATCGATTCAAAATCTTATGTGTTATCGCCGGCAACTCTGAGAGGATATCTAGGTATTAAGAAAAAACATATAGGAATAATCAGTGGAATCCGGTTGTCTCAGCTCACTAATGAAATGCTTCAATTACAGATTAATGAAGTGGCTGCAGATCATTCGCCAAAGACAGTCGCAAATGTGAGAGGTCTAATCACATCTGTATTGAAGATGTTTGCTCCAGATAAAGTGGTTAACTTGCATCTGAGAGTGCCACCAAAAACGAAGTCGGAAAAGATTATTCCAACGGATGAAGAGGTCAGAACACTGATTGCGACATCAGCAGCACATAAGAGGAAAGATGAATTGCCCATAATTCTGGCAGCATTTGGCTCTTTGCGGAGGGGAGAGATTTCCGCACTGTATCCGGATTGTATTTTTGACGATCACATCACAATTAAACGTGATTATGTGCTAGATATGAATGAAAAATGGGTTCTGAAAAACCGCCCCAAGAGTAGTGCGGGCTTTCGAGATGTTCCGCTTCCGCCAGAGATTATCAAAAGACTTAAGGAACTTTCAAAAGGACAAAAGCCTGGTATTGATCCTTATGGTATTTTTGGACTCACTCCCAATATGATTTACGAGTATTTCCGAGGTACAATGAAGAAAGCAGGCCTTTCTGGATTTGACTTTCATTCTCTTCGGCATTTCTTTGCTACAATGATGCATCAAAAGGGTGTGCCAGATAAAACTATTGCCAAAATTGGAGGATGGGATGATATGAACACACTGCAGAGGATCTACCAGCATTCTACGAAAAAGGCCGAAGATGCTGCCGCTCAAATCCTGTTCGAAGAATATAGCAGGCTTATGACATCGAATGAGACAACCGAAGATCTATCAGAAATAGAGACAAAGCAGTAAAATAAGCTAAATTCTAGATGTGCTAATAGATGCACAAGGAAAAGATAAGTATCAATAATATAGCCGTGGCTGTTTTTTCAGTCCCATGTGTGATCTATTTTCTTATTTTATACTAAAATCAATGTGAGATGAATAAAGAAAAAGTCTTGTTGTATTATTCTTATTCAATGATTATCCGGAGCCGATTTAACAGCTCCGGATCTGTTTTTTTCATTTTTCGCAAATTCGATGCTTAAATTGCCATCGTCAAAACCAGTTAGACGTTTTTTTTAACCAGTTACAGTGATTAATAGCCGGATTCCATATAATATGATATGCTCTCAACATAATTTTTTATTTGGAGGTGTTACATATGGCAAAATGCAGTTGGTGCGGTAAAGAATTTGATCCTTCCGAAGCGCGCAGATCAATTGGCCGCAGGTATGGTGCAGGCACTTACGATGATATGTTTCCAAACGGAGATGTATGCAAGGAGTGTGCAGAAACGGAAGTCAGCGGAGTGATGGGCATAGGAGAGGAGTTGATGGAAGATATGGGCTGGGATGATTAAACAACAGCTGTCTGTACCAGGATGAATTTTCCTACATGTTTTAGTTAGTCATAAGTCAAACTGAATTCATATAGCAGTGTAGAGAACGGACGTTAAATTAAGATGTTAATTCATAGAGCGGATCTGGCTCAATACACACGTCAACGGATCTCAAAGCTGTCATATGAGTACATGGTCACTGGAAAAAGAGCACAAAACACATGAAAGTGAGGACTTTATGAGCTGGATTTATGCAGACTTGTCTAAGAATGCCAAGAACAATGGTGGTCCAAAGGAATATGAAAGAAAACTGATCGGACTAGGGAAACGCATAGGTCGAAGACAAATGGTTCCATATCTGTTCTTGTGTTTCTTAGGTGGGGGTGGCATCGTCAAACTTATTGACTGGATAATTCAGACTAACAGAAAAAGGAAAATGGTTGAGAACGGACCGACTCAAAGCATCCAAAAAGAAAATGCTATCGACACACCTAAAGGAGATACAGAAATGACCAGAGAAGAACTTAAAGCTAAGATCGATGAGTTAATGCGTCAGTATTCAGAGGAAGAAATTGATGGATCCACATATGCGCAGAAAATGATGGAGTTAACAACATCTGCTCGTGACGAAGTAGACGACGACGAGTAATTGTTCCTGAAAAAAGATAATAGAGAATCATATTAGAACCGGGATTATAACAGTTATGGAAGCGGATGATTCTAATCACCTTGTTGATGAAAAGAATCTTGAGCAGATTCCAAAAAGAACTTCATTCTTGCTTTCTACATGCTAGTGACCATACGGTGACCATACTTCTCAAGAATGGCTTATTTAAGCCGTTTGAAGGCGCTTTTCACCGATGTTCAAGTCCCGCCGTCCGCATTTTTTTATTGTTTTTGAAGCCTTCCCAGAGGAAGTTCCCTCAGGGAGGGCTTTTTTACTGTAATAACGGCAGGCAATAAAGCCTTCCGTTATTACAGCTCGCACAGAAGAATGGGATATGGTATAATTAGTAATACAAAACCGAAAATAAGAAAATGATTCCGGTCTAAGGAGGAATTTTATGCTTAGTGCAGCAAGAATATTTGGAGAAGGCATGGTCCTGCAAAGAGGCAAACGGATCCCCGTCTGGGGTGAAGGGGCGCCGGGAAAAGAGATTACCGTCACTCTCCAAGGCCAGGAAACAAAGACGACGGTGCGGCCGGATGGTTCCTGGATGGTGTATCTGGAACCGCTGATGACCTCTGAGAAAGAGCGGATGGTGATCCGCTGCCAGGATGAATCCCTGATCTTTGACCATGTTGCTGCGGGCGAGGTCTGGCTGCTGGGAGGCCAGTCTAATATGGAATTTCACATGCGCTACGACCGGGATATGGCCGAGGAAAAGTCTCGTTGTGAGGATGGCCTGATCCGTTTCTTTGACTATCCCGAAGTATCCTACCCGGAGCAGGTGGAGGAAGCGGATTATTGGAAGGAGTACGGCTTTTGGCGTCCCTGCAAACCGGATCAGTTGGAAAGGTTCTCAGCTGTGGGCTATTATTTCGCCAAAGAATTGCGTCGTTATCTGGATGTGCCGGTGGGACTCATTGGCTGCAATTGGGGTGGTACGCCCGCCTGTACGTGGATGGATGAAACACATATTCGGAAAGGGGGCGGAGAGGTTTTCTTAAGAGAATATCAGGAAGCGCTTGATAAGCTGGACAAGGAAGCCTATGAAGCTGCCTTTCGGGCAAACCCTGCTTCCTACCACACCGATCTTTTAGCAGATCCTATCAGCGATCTGATGCTTTTCGGAGCAACAATGGAGGAATTAGGCGCAAAACTCATGGAAATGGGGATTGATCCCCATGCGTTGGCCAATTACCAGCCGGTGATTGGGCCAAAGTATGAACGGCGTCCCTGCGGCCTTTATGAGTCTATGCTGAAACCACTTTCTCCCTATGGGCTTCGTGGATTCTTATATTATCAGGGTGAAACCGATGGAGACAACCACCCGGAATGCTATAAGACCTTGTTCCCGCAGTTAATTGAGAACTGGCGCGATCTATGGAAAGAGGGCCTTCCGTTCTATTTTGTCCAGATTGCGCCGTTGGAGCAATGGATGCAATGCGTTGGTAAGCCCTACGCCATGATTCGTGAAGCACAGCAGCATACCGCAGATACGGTGCCTCTGACCGGAATGGCATCCACCAGTGATGTCGGAATGCAGTGGGATATCCATCCCAAGAAAAAACGGCCGGTAGGCGAGAGGCTGGCCTATCTGGCTTTACATCAGGTCTATGGACTGGATCTGGTCTGTGAGGCTCCCAGACTGATAGGAGCTGAGCGGAAAAAGGATAAGCTGATCCTGCACTTCGCGGGTGCTGAATCTGGTTTGGAGCTTAGATCCATGCTGCCGGATGGCTTAAGCGCTGATCCTGAACGATTGAACGCACTGGTAATCCGTTCTCAGGAAACAGAGATTCCGGGTGAAACGATGAAGGCCAAAGTGGAAGGATCCGATGTGGTTCTTGATGGAGTGACACTTCCGGAGGATGGACCATTGATCCTGTGCTTTGCCAGAAGTGGCTGGTATGCCGTCAATCTGTATAACAAAGCAGGAATACCAGCTGTCCCGGCTGAAATTGTGGTTGAGGAATAAGTATATACAAGAAGGAATAGCCATCGTTGAAACGCCTTCCCTGGGGGGAAGGCGTTTTGCTGAGCTGTTATTTGATTTTAGATTTCAACGAATTCAGGCATTGTTTTCGAAATAGGAGTTCACAAAAGCAGCCAGGGCACCGGCGAGAGCTTTCAGGTCCCATCCCGTGGTATTGATGGTCAGATGATAGCCTTCCGGATCGCCCCAGGAGGAACCGGAAAAGATAGCCCTTGTCTGGGCACGGGCTTTATCTACTTGTTTGATCTTGCGGCGCATCTCTTTCTCGCTAAGGTTTTCGCTTTCAGGAGCTCTTTCAAAGCAACGCTTAACCTTAGCATCCATGTCGGCGCAGACAAAAATACGGAAAGGATTGTACTTCGACAAAAGCACATCCGCATTACGGCCGATAATGATGCAGTTTTTGCCCTTAGCTGCAATTTCTTCCATTACGGCCTTTTGATTCAGCAAAAGGTTCACCTGCATGGGATCTGTGTAGTTGGGGGCGATGAAGCTTGAATTGAGGGTGAGGGGATAGTTCTGCCAGCCATGCTGATCCAGCACCTTTTCAATATAGCCTTTGTCATAACCGGACTTTTCCGCGATAGCGGCAATGACTTCACTGTCATAGTAATCGTAGCCTAAAAGATCAGCAAGACGTTTGCCAAGCTCCCGTCCGCCGCTGCCGAATTCACGGCTGATCGTAATGAGATTCATACATGTACCTCCTTTACTTGTTTTTTTCTGACATGGAAAGAACCTTTTTGAAGTCGATGATTTTTATCGTTCTATGTGTGTTTTTTTTACTTTATCATAATCTTTCTTTCATGACAAGTCTTTATCAGAGGATCGGTGCTGTGCTTTCACCAAGCGAGCAGATGAGGGTGGCCGGTTCTGCTCAGGAAGGGTTTGCTCTTCTTGATCGCGTCACCCCGGCAGGTATGCGACCATCCACCCAGTTCAAGAACCTGAGAGCCGCTTACCAGCAGTATCTCACGGATCTGGGCGATCCCGAAAGGCAGGCGGAATGCGAAGGTTCCCGTGCGAAGCTCCTGGCATGCTGCAACGAGTATCTTTCGTTCAAATTCGAGCAGAACAAGGGCTTTCTGCACAAGCGGTCCGCCCTCGAAGCGCAGCGCGTAGCTCTTGTGGAATCACTGCACCAACGGATGAGAAATGACGATTTCGACAAGAACGCTCCGGCACCGGAAGATCCGAAAGTGCAAAAGCTAATCAACGAAGCTGAAAAGCAGCTGTTCCTCGGCGGGAAAGATAAGAATGTCGCTGCCGCCATCCTGATATCTGCAAAGAAGCTGAAGGAAAGCGGAGAACCATTGACTCCCGACTCTCTGCAGGCCAAAAGCGCACAGTATATCGCTGACAAAGCCTTTGCAAGTACTGTCGCCGCTTATCCATCCGGTAAAGTAGGTACAATGATCCAGTCCGGCACCTTCGATCAGAAAATGGACGAGATCCGAAAGGATCAGGCTTATGTTGCTGACCTTCCGAGACTGAATGGAATCTGGAAAAACGAACGGTTGGTTCGCCGTGCTCGTACCCGGCAGATCTGCGATCAGAAGATTGCCGAAATGACTGCTAAAGGAACCAGGCCGACTGAAGCTGTGAAAAAACAACAGGCAAAGCAGGCTGCAAAAAACAGCGGTGCTGGAAAGCCCCCTGCTGCAAAGAAAGACCCTGCGCAGCAGAAGGCGCAGGGCAGTCCTGCAGCGGGAACCGGGGACGTAAAAGGACCAGGCATTGGATAGTCCAGGGAGAGCCTAAATCAGTATACGTACTGCAAGTTTACAGCAGAAAAGAGAAAAAGCCGTCATTCGACGGCTTTTTTCTCTAACAAACAAACTCTATTTAGAGGAGACTTCTGCTTCTTCTTTCTGATTTTTGTCTCTGCGGGTCAGGTAGGCCAGAACCAGGTTGATCAGAAGGATGACTGCCATCAGAAGGGTCCAGCGGTCTATGATGACCATCGGGAGCTTCATGTTTTCAGTCAGAATGAAGACCACCAGTGCAACGACTGCGGGGATAATTCCGAAAAGTTTGCTGTTCTTTCTCTTTCCTTCTTCTTCTTCCTCCGAAGCGTTCTCGTTCTCAGAATCTTCTTCTTTTTCCTTTTTATTTGTCAGAATCATTCCAAGGGCAGTGAGAGCAGTTGCGATGAGAGCGATCAGGTTCAGCAGAGCCCAAACTCCAAAGGACTCGGGTTTTGTATCGATGAGTTCAGGTTCTTCCGGAGTGGTAGCCAGCGGAACTTCTTCTTCCTCGATCTCTACGATCTCGTCTGCAACGGGTTCGGTTTTCTCGATGACCGGAGCTGCTTCTTTTTCTTCCAGGACGATTTCTTCCTTAACTACTTCTTCCTTAACTGCATCATCTTCAACGACTTCCTGGTTAGGCATAGAAGAGATGGGACGATCAGGTGTCTCAACCTGGGGAAGAGGTTCTTTTTTGGGCTCTTCGACTACAGGTTCGTTTTCGGGTTCTTCAACGACAGGCTCTTCCTTGATTTC
>JAEEGL010771498.1_pt1 | contig 14477 bp, 15 predicted proteins | sample 9134231 | NCBI WGS metagenome assembly JAEEGL01 (sample SAMN16246548, study PRJNA631951) | gut metagenome | biome: gut microbiome; feature: rumen; material: fiber-attached | host: Bos | place: Iran: Karaj | collected 2018-10
ACGACTCTGCGAAACGTCATATGAAAGGTACTGGTAAACCCGAAATGGGATTCGGAATTCTTGACAGATTGGTCATGTCGGAAATGGCTATTTTCAATCCAGTTAACTCATTTGATTAATCGAGTTAACTCAAATCATCGATCGAGTTAACTCAAACGGTCGATCGAGTTAACTCAAGTTTTTGGGGCAGTTATGCCATGTGACTTTTCCTATATGATGAAATATTGACAAATTTCAACTGGATTGCAGGTGAACCACCTCAATCGGTACATTACGCACCTTGTGACTGGATCCGGGTTAATCAATGCCTGCGCAGGATTGTACCTTGGACGGTATGAACGATTATTAGTCAAAAGCATCGAAAACAATCAATTCATACACTCAGACGATGATTTCATACAAGAGAGATGAAATTTCTTGTCTTATTTTTTGCAAGTTTTGATGAAAAGTTGTACCTTTGCATTCTAACTATAATGATGTTACCAATGACACAGCAAAGGATCTATTTCAATTCGCGGGACAAATTGATTCGTTTAGACATTAAAAAGATTGTCTATTTCGAAGGCGATGGCAACTATACTTACATAGTAACTGCCAATAGACAGAAGATATGTATCACGATGAACCTGACACATACAGAAGAAGCATTGGCTACCCAATTGGGAGACAACGCCAAGCAGTTCATGCGTATAGGGAAGCGGTTCATCGTTAACATGAACTATATCTATCAAATAGATATTCAGAAACAGACGCTGATGCTTTCTGATTGTGAACATTTCCTCTTCCAGCTTCCTATTTCAAAAGAAGCACTAAAGACAGTGAAGGAACTTGTAATTAAAGCAAAAATATGACTAAGCCATGGAATATATCATAGGAAGAAATCAAAACACTCGCCAGTTAACTGTCATAAAGGATGGTGTGGAAAGAAATTATGGTCAAGCCAACAGTGTTCCAATGGATGTAAGCCGTCACCACATATCCTTGCAGCCTGAAGGAAACGGCAAGTGGAAGATTAAGAATCTTAATGAAAAGAATGTCACTTTTGTGAATGGAATCGCTGTTGAAAGCAAGACGATTTCAGAAAAAGACAAGGTAGAACTTGGTAACTCGCATTATCTATTTTCATGGGCTGCATTAAGTGAGCCAAAAGTTGAGGCTATTGATATAAGCTCCTTAGAGAAAATATGGGATTGGTATGAAACGACCCAATTGGAAATGAAGGAGTCGGAAAGAAGAATACAAAACAATCAAAAATTAGCAAGTATACTATCTTCCTGCGGTATCTTGTTCGTATTTGTTGAAGGATTGGGCTTTTTGCGTTTTGTTCTAATGGGATTATCAATTTTGATAACTATATACTTCTGGTATAGGGGCAACAATTCAGACTCTTCACTGAATATCAGATTAAATGATTTGTCGAAAGAGTTTAGGAAGAAGTACACTTGTCCCAAATGTGGCCATTTTATGGGCAACACCCCCTATGATGTTTTAATACAGAATGATGGCTGCTTCAATTGTAAAACGAAGTTCAAAAAGTAATTATGTACATTTGAGGTCTCTTGATAAGGGAACGACGTAAGCAAAGGATTCATTTCGTACATTTGAGGTCCCTTAATAAGGGAACGGCGTAAGCAAAGGATTCATTTCGTACATTTGAGGTCCCTTAATAAGGGAACGGCGTAAGCAAAGGATTCATTTCGTACAAGGAACCTTATATTTTGTACAAGAAAGGATCATATTATTGGAACGAGACATATTTTTTACTAATTTTGCAACAAAACTTTAAAAACAATTGACATATGAACGAAGAAACTATTATCGAGAAGCGTCCAACTTCTAATGGACAGCAGGAGACAAAGAAAGAAGGTGGCTCATGGAAGCAAGTTACCTTAGGTGGCGTGTCAGGTATCTTGATGGGTGCTGGACTTCTGTATGCAGGACAAGTTGTTGCTGCGACAAAGACAGATGCCCCTGAAGAAACAGCGGAGACTACAACAGATGAAGCACAGCAGGCAGAGGGTGCTGATGAATCAACTTTACCTGTAGCCCCAATTCATAATGATCTTTCTTTCGGAGAAGCTTTTGCTGCAGCACGTGCAGAGGTTGGCCCTGGCGGTGTGTTTATCTGGCACGGCGGTATCTACAATACTTATACTGTAGACGAGTGGAGAGCCATGACAACCGAGCAAAAGAGCGACTTTGCTCATCAGGTGAATCCAGAAGTGCGTGCCCATGAAGTGCCTACTCCTACAGATGTCCATCCGGATGTAGCAACCCAACCCGCAACAGATGCAGGTGTTCATACCGTTAGTGACAATTCTGACGTCCTAATGGTAGATCCACAGGTCACTGCAAGTTATCAAGAGTTAGAAAATGAGGATGTACATATTGTTGGATATACAAAGGTGGACGATCATCTGGCTGTAGGGTATGATGTAAATGGTGATGACAATCCAGATGTCGCCATTATTGATGTAGGAGATCCAGGATTAAGCCAAGACGACATCATCGTCGGAAGAGGAGGAAATGTTGCAACCGTTGGTGATGTGGTAAACACTCCTGATCCCAACCTGCAGGCCTCGATGGAGAATCCCGATGTGGCTCCTGATATGCCCGACTATATGAACGATGCCGATGTCGATGACATGAACGTGATAGCATAATGAGACTGCTAAAGGTGTTGTTTGCAGGACTGCTTTTGTGTGTAGTCCCTGTGCAGGCAAAAGTATATTTGGTCAGTGTTGGCATAGCAGACTATCCTGGCACGAAGAATGATCTTCGTGTCAGTGATAATGATGCAAAGACCATTGCCAAGGTCTTCAATGCCACGAAAGATGCCTCTGTCAGTGTGGTTGTCAACAGGGATGCCACTCAGGGGGCTTTGCTCAGCACGATGCATACGGCCTTTGCCAATGCCCAAAGTGATGACACCGTCATCCTCTATTTCAGCGGGCATGGTACTCCTGGTGCTATGGTCTGTTATGACGGCGATCTCACCTATCAGCACATCTTCAAAATGTTGAAGGGATGCAGGGCTTCCAAGAAAATCATTGTTGCCGATGCCTGTTATTCAGGCAAGATGAGAACGACAAAGCAGCAATCTTCAAACTACAATAGTCAGAGTGTGATGCTGTTTTTGTCCTCGCGTACTAATGAGTCATCCAAAGAGTCAAAGTTCAAGAACAGCCTCTTTACCATCTTTCTGGAACGAGGCTTACGTGGTGGCGCAGATACGAACAGAGATAGACAAATTACAGCCCGAGAACTCTATGATTTTGTCCATAGTGGCGTAATAGAAGCCTCAGGCAACAAACAACATCCCGTTATGTGGGGTAAGTTCGACAATAATATGACTGTAATCAATTGGTAGACAATATGCAGACAAAGCAAATCCAATGCCCTAAATGTGGCGTAGTGCTCGAGGTTAAGAACTCGAAGAACGAGGAGGTAAAACTGATTACGTGTCCTAAATGTAAGGCACCCCTCAAAGTAACCTTCCAGAAAACATTGGAGGCCAAGACCTTTCTTGTTACTCCGAAACGACCAATAACAGATGGTGGTGAAACACAACTTGCAGGCGCAGGCGGAGAGACAGTATTAGGAGGCGGCCTAAGTGGTGCTACCCAACTCTATACGCCAACTCAGAAAACGACTGCTACAGCAAAACTTACATTTGAGGGGAAGGATTATCCTCTGGAAGAAGGCCAGAATATAGTTGGTCGTAAAGGCACCACCTCAAAGGCCACAGTCCAGATTGCCACAGAAGATCGCTATATGAGTCGCCAGCATTGCAGCATCAAAGTTACTACATTGCCCGATGGCACTAAGAAGGCTGTGCTGAGTAACTACCAGAACAAAAATCTCACTTCTGTTGATGGGCAGGAGATTGAAACAGGTGATGAAATTCGCCTGACTGATGGCAATCGCATTACTTTGGGACATACAACAGTTATCTTCAAACTATGAATTATGAATTTTGAACTATGAACTGCAAAATTTACCCACCTTTATCCATCCATGAGATTGGCCAACGTCCTAATCAGGAAGACTCCATTATTCAGTGGAACAATCGTCTCTTTGTTCTTTGTGATGGTATGGGAGGTCACGAGAAAGGTGAAGTTGCCAGCCAGACCGTCTGCCAGTCAATAGTCAAGTGGTTTGAAGATAATATCAAAGACGACTCATTTACCGATGACCAACTACGTGAGGCCATTGAGTATGCCTATCAGCAACTCGATCAATATGCTGATGGCAATCCCAAACAAATGGGAACCACCCTTACCTTATTATATATAGGTAATAATGGCATAACAGCTGCTCACATGGGCGATAGTCGTATTTACCATATCCGCCCTAATAAAAAAGTTCTTTATCAGTCTCGCGACCACTCCCTCGTCTTCGACCTCTTCCAAGCAGGAGAAATCTCATACGACGAGATGCTCAATTACCCTCAGAAGAACATCGTCACCCGTGCCATGACCCCTGGTGAGGATCAACGTATGCGTGCTGACATTATCCATATTTCTGATATTCAGCCAGGCGACTACTTTTACATGTGTTCTGATGGTATGTTAGAGCAGATGTCTAACGATGAACTACTAACCCTACTTTCTTCTGAATCAACTGACGAGGAAAAACAAAAGCAATTGATTGAAGCCACAATCAACAATCAAGACAATCATTCCGCTTGGCTTATTCATGTCAGGGATGTGATTAAGGAAGAGGGAGATGAAACCGAAAACGAAGAACCTACTTCGCGCTGCAATGCTCTCAACATCATGCCAGTTATCGATAGCGATTCTGATGTCCAGATAATTAATGATGAAGACGATGTTGTGATGGTTTCAGAACCGCCAACGCCAAAGAAAAAACAGATACCATTTTTGAAATGGATTAAATGGATAATTGCTGCAATCCTATGCCTTGTCGTCTTGGTTGCAGCATGTTTCGTGTTATTTGGCGATGATGAGAAGGAAGATGAAGGTATAGACAAGATTGAAAAGATGATGAAGAGCCCTATCGAACCTTCTCACATAAATATGAAATCGAGTGATACCTCAATAACGGATTCTATTAACGTAAACAGAAATGACACAGCAAGAAATCAATAATTCCTCGATGCTTAAAGTAGGAACTATCCTACATGGCACATACCGTATAGATAGATATCTCTCTTCAGGAGGCTTTGGCAATACGTACGTTGCCACGAATGTCGAGTTTGATGAGCGAGTAGCTATCAAGGAGTTCTTTATGAAGGGTGTCACCCAGCGTGATGATAACCAAACAACAGTTAGCGTCAGTAATTCGGAGAATACCAATAGTTTTCTCGGGCAGAAAGAAAAGTTCAAGAAAGAGGCTAGACGTTTACGGAAAATGCAGAACGAGCATCTTGTAAGAGTTCACGACTTGTTCGATGAGAATGGCACAACGTATTATGTAATGGACTATGTGGATGGCGAAAACCTTTCAGAGTGGTTGAAGCGAACTGGCAGACCCATGACAGAATCAGAAGTCCGCCTTATCCTTCCTCAAATTCTCGATGCGCTAAAGGCTGTACATAATGAGGGCTTTTGTCATCTGGACATAAAGCCATCTAACATCATGCTTGATAAGGGCGGAAAGATTAAACTCATTGATTTTGGAGCCAGCAAGCAGTTAGGTGCCAATGGAACCCTTACTACAAATGCCCCAACAGCGTTTGCTCAGACTCCAGGTTATGCACCACGTGAACAAACAGAACAAAACCTCAACAAGATAGGCCCTTGGACAGATATTTATGCCCTTGGTGCCACGCTGTATAATCTGCTTACTAACAATAAGCCTCCATTGCCAACAGACATTGATGATGATATGAGCGAAGACAACCATAATGCTCTTCCATTCCCAGAAAGTGTTGGTGGGCTGAAGTATCTTGTGCTGCAAATGATGAAGACCAACCGCTTGCAGCGTCCTCAAAGCATAGATGCTATTATTAGTGCAGAAAAGACAAGAAAGGAAGAACCAAAGCAAACTCCAAAGGCTGCAAAGACATCCCAATCATCTTCTGCTTATGACGATGAAGCAACTATCATAGCTGAACCCAAGCCTAAGAAGGAAAGAAAGACTGAAACCCCAAAGCCAAAACCCAAAGAAAGCGATAGTGGATATTCTCTGACTCCACCAAAACAGGAAGCATATACATCATCTCATATTGAAGACAATGGTGGTGAAGGACATGATAAGACTATTATAATCTTGATGGTTGCAGCTTTATTAATTGTCGTTCTTTTCCTTTTGAATTATGGCTCATGTGCACCAACAGAAACAACTGTTCAAAAAGTAGAACGTATGCAATATACAACAGCAATCGGAGGATGCCAGTACACTGGTCCTGTTGATGAACAAAGACAGCCTAATGGCGAAGGAGAGGCTTTCTTCAATGATGGTCGCTATTATAGTGGGACTTTTGAACACGGTGTTCTAACAGGTGATGACTGTTATTTTAAATATGCTAATGGTGATACTTTCAGAGGAAAATTCCGCAATAATTCTTTCTATTTTGGACGATACACGATAGCTAAAGATCAAAGTTACTTCGATGGCTATTATTCAAATGGCCAACCTAGTAGCGGAACTTGGTATAATCATAATGGCAAAGTCATTGAAAGCATTTAGAAGTAAGAGTATGAAACTGAGATTATTGACATTATTATGTTGCATGTCATTTACATTAATGGCATCAGCCCAAGCAAGTGGAGGGCAAATAGTTAGAAAAAAATATAATAATTCGACTAACAAGTCGAATCATAATTCAAGACGAGATAACAAAGTATACCAGCGTATAAATAATAACAGGCCAAACAATTATGATTTAAGTATAGTAAATGAAGATGAAAAATGTAAGATTATAAACCTCTTTAATAATTATCTTACAGCTCTTTGCAATAGAGATGAGAAATCTTTAAAAATTACACTGACGCCCATACTTGATAGTTTTCTACATAAAGAGAATGCTACTATATCTGACGTTACTCGGTATTTACATAAAATACACGAACAAAATGTAGTGGGTATGAGTTTTATTAATAAAAACGACTGGACAATTAGAAAAGAATATCATAAAGGATATTTAGATTATGCAGTAGAGTTTACTTATGTTTTGAATATTAAAAAAAGTAATAATTATAACTCTGAAATAGATACGTATATAATGCATGCTAAAGTAACGCAAGAATTTAAGATTAAGGAATTGAATATAAAACGATTCGTTAATGATAACGAGATTACAGGTGAAACACATATAATGGATCTAACAACCTCTAAAGGTTGCTATGAAGAAGCAAAGAAGATAAGGATTTACGGGGATGGTTATAAAGCGATTTCATTATATCAAAAGGCCTTTTCAATAGGTGATGCCCCATATAGGCTTTGGGCATTATGTCAAATAGGAAGAATTTATTATCAAGGTTTAGGTGGTGTTAATCAAAATTTTGAATTAGCGTTCAGCTTTTTTAAGCAAGCAAGTGACATGGGATGCTTGCCTGCCACTTATTATGTCGGTATATGTTATGAATATGGAAGAGGAGTGGGGCAGAATAAGAATGTTGCTGAACAGTATTATACAAAATCTGGTTATAAGAGTCTTCCTTCTTTGGATTTTTAACTCTTTTTTAATATTATGATTATTCTAAATAACGGGAAAATGGCTGATCAAATACTATATATTATTGGTAATGGATTTGATTTGGCTCATGGTATGAAAACTTCCTATGAAGATTTTCATCAATGGTTGTTAGATAATGGAGAATCCTCTGCTGTTAATAGGATAGAATCCCTATACCCTAATATGAAAAATAATGAAGGAAGGTGGTGTGATGTTGAATCGGCATTGGGTAGTATTACATTAGAAGAAGCCATTTACTACGATAGATACTTCCAAGAATGTCCAGATGAAATCAATTGTGAAGGCAGTTCACATAAAACTTATCGGTGTGGTGATAATTTGAGGAATGTCGTGGATATCCTACCATGTTTACTGAGAGATTGGGTCGCATCTATTTCTACTGAAGACGTAAGTCCCAGATTTGAGATTATTAAAGATGCAAAGTTTCTAACATTCAATTATACACACACTCTTGAAGATGTTTATCAAATAGAAGCAGATAATATTCTTCATATTCATGAAACTATAATAGAAAATAGACCATTGGTAGTAGGATATGGAGAGAGCAGATTTGAAGATGACGAATATGTACCTGATGATGATGCAATAGATGTTGTTTTGATAAAGAATCTATTATCACATTGTCGTAAACCAGTAGATGCTATATTGAAAGAGCCAATACCCAAAAAATGGTTTGAAAGCTTGGGCGAAATAGAATCCGTAATTGTCTATGGTCATTCATGCTCAATGGTTGATAAACCTTATTTCGAAACAGTGGCAGATAATATAAAAGCAAATGCTTCTTGGACGTTTAATGTGCATGACGCGAACAAAAATAAGTCTATAGAAAAATTCGCAAAATCTATTCTTATGGATAAAATGTCTTTTGAAATTATAAATCAGTAAAATGTATATGAAAAAGTTATTGTTGTTTATAGTGTTAATTGTGGTTCCAGTATTTGCTATAGCCCAGGCTAGTGGAGGACAAATTACCCGTAAGAAGCTTAATTCTCCTGCGTGGAGTGGAGTATATTCTCTGAGAGGAAGCATGTATGGAAGCTATGATAGTGATTGTACTCTTATTCTTAAAAAAGCAGGTAACAACACATACTCTGGTGAAATTGAAATGTTTTATGGCCATGAGGAAGAAGTCGATAGTACATCAGTATTTGATGCAATCAATGCTCCGTTAATTGGTAAGATTAGAGGAGAAAGCTCTGGAAATAAACTAATAATAATATTAGGTGATTTTAGCTTGGAAAATTCTGACGGATATCATTTTTATGGTAATTTGGAATCTAATCAGCCTATTTTCCAAATTGGCTATAATGGCTCTAATTATTCTTTTGTACCTCTTGGAAAGATGAGAAAGTATTTTAATGGTACAAAGAGAAGAAGAATCGATAGAGTTAATAATTTATTGTAAGATAATATACAACACCTACAACCAAACACTACCTTGCAAGGTGGAAAATACAGAAAGCTGCGAATAAACGAGAGACATAAGAACTTGTTCTTAGATGTCCGAGCGGAAGCAGGTTATTCAATAGAGCGAGTGCTGGGGCAAGGAGGTATTGGCAATAATAATAGAATCGAAACGTTTTAAATATGATGGCAAACGAGATCGTAAAATACGAGCAACAGTTTGAGGAGATACGAGGCATCATTACCATGCATCGTGAAAGAGCGTTGCGTGAAGTGAATGAGGAGTCTCTTCAGATGAGTTGGAAGGTAGGCAAAATAGTAAGTGATAAACTTAAAAGCAATGAATGAGGTAGCAAGGTAGTTACTCAACTTTCTGAATATCTGCGAACGAAAGACCCAACGCTGAAAGGCTATAGCCGTCGTAATATCTACAATATGGTGATGTTCTATGATGAGTACTCGTCAGAAGTATTTAGAGATTATTTGCAGAGTCTGCCCCTGTCAGATTTTGTGCAGTCAGGAACTGCACAAATGAATAATTATGCAATTGTGCAGGTGGAAACTGCACAATTACCAGCCATATTGTATCTTACCACATTTACTAATCACATTGAGATTCTGAATCGTTGTAAGACTATAGAGCAGCGTATATTCTACATTCTATATGCATATAGGGAGCGATTAAAGAATAGGGAACTGCAGCGTTGCATCGTGAATGACACCTTTGGCTCGTTGATGGGAAACAAAAAGAACTTTTCTGCAGGACTGAAACAGATGTATCCTCAATCTCCGTCATTGATAAAGGATAGGGCTTTCGTGGATTTTCTGAGCTTGCCAGAAAAACATAACGAGAGGCAGTTACATAAAGGACTCTTGGATCACATGAAGCAGTTTGTATTGGAATTGGGTAAGGATTCCCTATATGTTGATAGTGAATACCCATTGCAGGTGGGTGGCTCTACGTTTAAGGTGGATCTGTTGTTCTATCATCGTGGCCTTCAATGTCTGGTAGCCATAGAGCTAAAGGCGAAGAAGTTTAAGCCAGAATATATGGGGCAGCTTGAATTCTATTGGGAGGCTCTTGACAGAGATGTAAAGCGGAGTAACGAGAACCCCAGTATCGGAATCCTGCTTTGTCAATCTGCTGATCAGAGTGTAGTAGAGTATGCCATGAGTAGGAGTCTTAGTCCGACGATGGTTACAGAGTATCATCGCCAACTGATACCCAAAGAGGTCGTTCAGAAATCTTTGGAAGAGTTTTGTTCCTTTCTAAAAGAGTTTAAAGGTAAATAGTCTATGCAACACCTACAACCTAACACCACCTTGCAGGGTGGAAAATACAGAATAGAACGAGTGCTGGGGCAAGGAGGCTTTGGCATCACATACTTGGCTGTGCAAACCTCATTGAATCGTTACGTTGCTATTAAAGAGTTGTTCATTGGAGTCAGTGGTCAGGCTATCAATGATCGTAGAGGCAATCAGGTGGTTGTAACCAACTCTGCTAACCAGCAAAGTTTTAATCAACAAAAGGCAAAGTTCAAGAAAGAAGCCTTACGCCTTGCAAACCTCAATCATCCCAATTTGGTAAAGGTTCATGAATTCTTTGAAGAAAACGGAACTGCCTACTATGTGATGGACTATATTGAAGGTGAGTCATTACGTACGAAGTTGAACAGAGAAGGTGTGTTGTCAGAAAGCCTTGTCTTGAAATATCTACAGCAACTCCTTCCTGCTCTAGAAGCGGCTCATAAGCAAAGCATCTGGCATTTGGATATCAAGCCAGAGAATATTATGGTAGATAGATATGGTCATGTTTATCTGATAGACTTTGGCGCAAGTAAGCATGTGGAGCCGAATAGCACACTTACGACTTCATTGGCATTAGCCTATACTCCTGGTTATTGCCCACCAGAACTATTGGATTTATCTAACGAGACTCCAGAATACTATTTACAGGCCATAAAGGACATTGGCCCATGGACAGACATCTATGCATTAGGCGCTACAATATACAACCTGCTAACAGATAGCATTCCCCCATCAAAGCGCAGACTCGATAAAGAAGGTCGCAACGCTTTCTCATTTCCAAGCAATATTTCTTCATCTACACAAGATTTGATTGTCTGGTTGATGAAGCCAGATCGAGAAGATAGGCCTCAGAGCATTTCTGATTTGCAAAGTATATCCCCTGTTTTAAATAATGAAGAAACTGTAGTTGAATCTCCACAATTATTGAGTAAAACAAAAAAGGATACTACTGAGGCCATAGAAGTTGTTTCTGATGAAGATTTAGAGAACGCTTGGATTGACGAGTTTGGCGTTAAATACAGTCAAGATAGGAAACGTTTACTTAAATTCACAAGCAAGTGCAATAATTACAAAATCCCTTGGGGAACAAAAATAATATGCAATAGTGCATTTTCCTGGTGCGATACTCTTCAAAGTGTTATTATCCCTGATACTGTTACATGTGTAGGTAGAAACGCTTTTTCTCGATGCCGTTTTCTTCGAGAGATTGTTATTCCAAACTCTGTCATCTTTATAGGGGCTTTCGCTTTCACATTTTGTGATTCTCTTAGACAAGTCACCATGCCAAACTCTGTTACTTCTATCGGAGCAAAAATCTTTTATAGCTGTTCTTGTCTTCGTAAAATTATAATCCCACACAATTCCAGACCAAAGTATGAGATGCTTTTACCAGATTACAAACATAAATTGGTAGAACTGTAAAAATCCCAAAGATTATGCTACATCTACAACCAAATACCACCTTGCAGGGTGGGAAATACAGAATAGAGCGAGTGCTGGGGCAAGGAGGCTTCGGCAATACGTATGTGGGGTACAACACGGAGTTTGAAGAGACGGTAGCCATTAAGGAGTTCTTCATGAAGGGCGTGACAGAGCGGGATGAAACAACCTGTGTCGTCAGCGTGAGTAATGCAGATAATGTGCAGCAGTTTGAAGAGCAGCGCGAGAAATTCAAGAAAGAGGCTTTGCGCATTCGCAAATTAGACAACCCGCACATCGTGAAAGTTCACGATTTGTTTGAAGAGAATGGCACAGCCTACTACGTCATGGACTTCGTGGAAGGAGAGAATCTTTCACAGAGATTGAAGCGTACAGGCAAGCCTATGGCTGAACGAAAAGTGCGTGAAATATTCCTTCAGTTGCTGGAGGCGCTGAAAGCAGTGCACGATGCAGGCATGTGGCATTTAGACATTAAGCCTGCCAATATCATGCTCAACAAAAACGGTAACGTGAAATTGATTGACTTCGGAGCATCCAAGCAGTTGAACGCTCAGAAAGGTGGAGCAACGACAAGTACTGCCATTAGCTATACCAACGGCTATGCCCCTCGCGAGCAGATGGAGCAGAACTATGACAAGTTCGGGCCTTGGACAGATATCTATGCTCTTGGTGCAACATTGTACAGTTTGCTGACGAATAAGCGTCCACCTATGCCATCAGACATCGATGATGATATAAGCGAAGATAAACATAACGCTTTGCCATTTTCAGCGACAACAAGTAATGAGATGAAGCAACTTGTTGTGCAGATGATGCAAACTAACAGAATGAAAAGGCCTCAAAGTATAAACGAGATTGTAATTTCTGGAAAAACACACAAACACACTCATAAGAAGCAGATTGCTGAGCACAAATCTGAAGATGCTGATGAAATGGGCGAGGAGACCATCATTATACCTAAGGAAGATATCGCAAATCCTCAAGAAAAGAAAGAAGAAACAACAAAACAAGAGGCTGACTTGTCTTATTTAGATGATATGGAGGAAACATGGAAGGATAAGCTATGGTCTTATTTAACAGATTTAAAACATATAGGACTTATTTTTGCTGTGATTTGTGGATTAGGCATTGTTAGACAGTTTGTTGTTACCTGTTTAAGTGGTACATATAATGCTAAAAAAGAATATTCCAAGTTATTAGAGGATAGTAGAAACCCTGATCTTTCAGAAGAAGAGACCAAAATTATCTTTAACCAATTAGAGAGTCTTGCAGAGAAAGAATATGGTCCAGCCATTTACATGCTGGGTTCTTTCTTTATAGACAAAGACTCATTAAAAGCAATGGAATTGTTTGATCAATCACTACCGTTGCTTTCAAAAGAGGCTGTTGATGGAGATTTGTACGCTCAATACGCTTTAGGATGTTGCTATTATTCTGGCATTGTGGTTTCCCAAAACTTTAAGGAGGCATATCAATGGTTTAATAAATCTGCACAACAAGGTTTACCCGAAGCAATGCAATCTTTAGCATTATGTTATATAAGAGGAGATGGCGTACAAGCAGATTATGAAGAGGGAATAAAATGGCAGTATAAAGCAGCAGAATCAAATGTTCCATCGATATTGTATACAACAGGAGTTATATGTGAGCAGTTTGCAGGTGATTCTATCAAGGCTTTAAATTATTACAAAAAGGCTGCTGAACTGGGGAACGAAGAGGCCTGTCTTCATGTTGGAGCCGATTATAAAGATGGTATCCTTGCAAAACAAGATTATGCAAAGGCTCTTGAATACTATACCAAAGCTGCAGAAAAAGGTAATCCTATTGCATATATAAACATTGGTACAATTTATCTCTTGTCTTATTGTAATTATACATATGACGGTAAAGATTTGGGAGTCGAAAAAGACATCAAAAAGGCTATTCACAATATAGAATCTGCATTAAATATAGTTGAGAATGTTGATGCTCATTATTGGTTAGGATTATGCTATTGGTATGCGAAAGACGAGAACAAAGATGATACGAAAGCATTTAATCATATCAAAATAGCTGCAGAAGGAAATCACCCAGCAGCACAAATGCAACTATATTTCTTTTATTGTCATGGGATAGGCGTTGAACCTAATCAGAAATTGGCCCAGATGTGGCGCAAAAGAGCGATAGAAAATGGATACGAAGAAGAATAAGATTAAGAATTATGCAACACCTACAACCTAACGCCACCTTGCAGGGTGGAAAATACAGAAAGCTGCGAGTGAGCGAGAGGCATAAGAACTTGTTCTTGGATGGCCGAGCGGAAGTAGGTTATTCAATAGAGCGAGTGCTGGGGCAAGGAGGCTTTGGCATCACTTACTTGGCTGTACAAGCATCCAACAATCGACAGGTTGCCATTAAAGAGTTATTCCTTATTGGAGTAAATGAGAGGGTTGGAACTGCTATTCAAGTCTCTAATTCTGCGAACGACACGGGGAATTAATATACCACAGTTGGGATCCGACTTTTTCCCCACTAACTTAATTATGTCTTGTTGCTGGGTTCATTATTACATACTTAATTCAAATATTCAATAGCTAATGACAAAGAAATCAACTTCCATCCCCGGCCTCAGCTTCTCGTGGAAGCGAGCACTGGGCATCACACAGGCAAAGCAAAAGATTGC
>JAEEGL011067519.1_pt1 | contig 14477 bp, 12 predicted proteins | sample 9134231 | NCBI WGS metagenome assembly JAEEGL01 (sample SAMN16246548, study PRJNA631951) | gut metagenome | biome: gut microbiome; feature: rumen; material: fiber-attached | host: Bos | place: Iran: Karaj | collected 2018-10
CAAGGGCAACGATTTCTTCAAGACCATCGGTCTGTAATGCATAAAGCCCGATTTCCTCGAACCGGGCTTTCAAAAAAGGCGGCCGCCCTGCAAAGGACGGCCGCTTTTCCGTATGTCAGGTTCCCGCTGTACGGGAGATCCTGCTAATAGTACTGATAGTAAGTATTGTACCTGCGCGCCATGTCGCCGTACATCTGTCCGAGGACCTCGAGGTAGGGACGTCCCTGGACCATGACCATCCGGTAGACGGTGTCGTCGACGCGGTAGTACTCATGGCCGCCGAGGGTGAGGGTCTCGTAGTCCTCCGGGAGGGTCTCCACCAGCGCGCCGGCAGGAGGAACGATGACCTCGTAACTGCCCTTGCGGTTGATGATGTAGAAGACTCCGTCCTCATAGTAGTACTGCTGGTTGGCGTAGGCGTAACTCTGTGCCAGGCCAAGCTGGTTGGCGATGGTGTAGGAGTTCTGCGCTGCGTTCAGGTTCATGGCGATGGCCGCGTTCTGCGCCGCGATGGTCGCGTTGTTCTGCGCAATGATGCGGTTCTGCTGGTCAATGTAACGGCTGTAGGAATCCCAACCGGTGTAGGTCCTGTAGACGTTGTGGTAGTACGCGAAGGCCACGGTGGCGAGGCTGACGCGACGGGGAGCGATCTCGATGATCACGCCGAAAGGAGGACGGCAGATCACGTAGTGGCCGGCATAAGGCCTGTAATAGACATTGTTGTAGAAGTAGTAGTCGATACCGAAGTAACGGACTCTCCTGTAACGGGGCGGGAGGGTCTGGATCCTCCAGCCGAAGTAGTGCGGGTCTCTGCCCCAGAAGGCACCTGCCCGGTCATAGGTCATGAAGTCACGCTCGCGCGGAGGGATCCGCTGGACATTGTGGTTGTCGACGCGGTAGTCACCGTAATTGTTGTTGGCGGGCGCGTTGCTGCTCTTGCTCTGCATCTCCTGCGTGACAGGGCTGAGGCCCCTGCGGGTCACGTTGTTGTTGGCAGCGACGGAGCTGCTGGAAGCGGAGGTGCTGCTGCGGCGGACCTGCTGCGAGTTGCTCGAGGAAGGGCTGGACGTGGCAGCGGAAGAACTGCTGCGGACGGCCTGGCCGTTCTGGGAACTCGTCGCGGAGCTGCGGGTCGCAGAACCGGTCGCGGAGCTGCTGCGGGTGGCAGAACCTGTGGAGGAACTGCTGCGCGTAGCGGAGCCGGAGCTGGAGGAGCTGCTGCCGGAGGTCGTCGTGCCCCTGCGAACCTGGCTGGACTGGGTCGGCGCGGTGGCGGACCGGGTCGAGGAGGACGTGCTGGAGGAACGGACGGCGCTCGAAGAGCTGCTGCGGGTTGCAGAACCGGTAGAGGAACTGCGGGTTGCGGAGCTGCCGGTGTTGCTCTGACGAGTCACCTGCGTAGCGCTGGAGCGGGTCTGGCTCGAAGAGGAGGAGCGGACGGCGCTCGAAGAGCTGCTGCGGGTCTGGCTCGAAGTGGAGGAACTGCGGACAGCAGAGGATCTATTGCTGGATGAGGAACTTCCAGAAGTGGTAGTGGTGCTGCGGCCAGTAGTAGAAGTACTGCCGCTGCGACGGGTCTGAGCCTGGGCTCCGAGAGGCATCGCAAGCATTCCTGCGAGTGCCAGGGCAGCGAGTGCCGAAGTCATCAAGTTTCTCATTTTCTTAGAATTTTAGCAGTTATTCATAGAGGTAATACCTCATTGAAAGAGCCTTGAAGCCGTCCACATCTTTGGACCACCAGTCGAGGATGTCTTCGACTCTTTGTCTCTTTGAAAATGCTATTCTTACATAATCCGTACCACAAACTTTATGGAACATCTCAAATTTCGATGCAGCCCCCTGGAAAGGGTTCTTGTCGGGATACAGTTCGCCCACCGCCTGCATGACGTAAAACTGCGTCAGCGTGATCGTGGCTGCCTCATAATCCGTATAATGATACTGAACGCCGTGGAGCAGTTTCCCGGCGGATCCGCCGGCGATCGGTTTGTAATGGATCTCGCGGAAAGCCACGCCCGGAAGGTTGTAACTCTCGAGTTTGTCGAGCAGTTTCCCGGCATCGATCCATTGTGCCGCAAAGGTCTCGAACGGCAGGGTGTAGCCCACGCCGATGTTCAGGTAGCCCAGTTCGCCGCAAAGTCCGGCGGAAGGATAGTCGATCGCGGTCTGTGCATAGGGAATGTTCGGGGACGGAAGGATCCACGGCAGGCCGGTGTCGGAGTAGCGCATCCAGCGGTGCCAGCCCTGCATCGGGACGACCAGGAGATTGCAGCGCAGCGGCTCCTCGTTTCCACGCTGCCCGCGGTTCAGGCCTTCCTCGTTGATCATTTTCGCCAGTTCCCCGACCGTCAGGCCGTAGACGTACGGAATCTTGAACTGGCTCACGAAGGAGAAGAAGCCGGGTTCCACGCAGCCGCCTTCCACCTTCAGCCCGCCGAGCGGGTTCGGACGGTCCAGGACCATCACCTCGATCCCCTTCTTGGCGCAGGCACGCATGACGAGGCCGAGGGAACTGATGAACGTGTAGGAACGGGTGCCGACGTCCTGAATGTCATAGACCATCACGTCGATGCCTTCCAGCATGGCCTGCGTGGGTTCACGGGTCGCGCCGTAGATGGAATAGACCGGCAGGCCGGTGCGCGGGTCCTTGGCGTCGGAGACATGGTCACCGGCATAGGCATCGCCACGGACACCGTGTTCCGGGCCGAAGAGGGCGACCAGGTCCACGCCGGGAGCGTCGAACAGGATGTCGATCGTCGATCGGAGGTTCCGGTCGACGCCGCTGGGGTTGGTCACGAGGCCCACACGCTTGCCGCGCAGGCCGATGAAGCCGCGCTGCTCGAGGACCTCGATGCCGGGAACGACCTGGGCGCGGACGGCCAGGGCCAGGAAGCCCAGCAGAAGTGTCAAGAGGAATCTTCTGGTAAACATGATCTTAGATATTGGCGATGCGACCCTCGAAGAGGATCAGTCTGGTCTGGACATCGTAAATGGCGAACAGGAACGGACGGTCGACGTTCATGACGACCGGCGGTTCCGGACGGGCGACGGAGGTCAGGCGCATGAAGGCGCCGGTCACGGCCGCGGCTTCGGTGCCCTCCTCCCCAACTTCGATGAAGCATTTCTGCAGGACCTGGCTGACGGCCATCGGCGTGGCGGACATCCGGGTGAAATCGGCGCTGTCCTCAAAAACCGGCGCGGCGCCCATGGCGGAGAGCAGGTTGTTCATGACCAGCGAGGTCTCGATCTTGAATTTCGGAAGGGACAGGGCCAGCCGGCAGCCATGCAGGGCATCCAGGAGGTAATTGAAAACTTCCACGTCCAGGTTGCCGGTCAGGTCGGCTCCCACGGGCGGAAGGGCCACCAGCATGGCATAGCGGTGGTTCTTGTACGGGAGGGAGGCAATCTGCCAGCCGTCGGGATCCGCATACGCGTAATTCCGGGAAGTCCTGTGCATGAAATCGACCTGCTTGTCTCCCTTGGCGCCGTGGAAGGTTTCCTTGCGGGTCTGGTCCTTGTCGAATTCCTCGGCCCAGGGGGCCTTGAAATATAGCGCATTCAGCAGGATGGCGGCCAGTTCCGGCGTGAGTTCATCGACGATCGAAGGGATCCGCCCATGGGTCTGTTCGGCACACCAGGCATTGATTTCTCCCACGGTGGCGCGGCTGGCGAAATCACGGGCCTCGACCTGGGCGCCGTAGGATCCGCCCCGCACATAATCCAGGAAACTGTCCTTGAACGTGATGCCCTTGCGGACCCAGATGGAATTGGCGGTGGAGACGATGTTCAGGGAGTCGGAATAGATCTCCGTCCCGGCATAGGTCGAATAACAGAGGGTCTCGGTCAGCGCCTGCAGGGTCTGTCCGTCCGCTCCGTCCTTCAACAGCGAAAGGGCGACGCCCGCGCTGTACGGAGACAGGACGAGGTTCTCCTTCGGATCGCCCTGCCGCAGTCCTGTGGCAAGCAGTTGCAGGGAGAAATCGGTCTTCTGGTTATCTACAAGCGGTTTGCGCATCATGTCGGTCTCCTGCGGCTGTGCTGCCTCAACCTTCTTCGGCTGCGCGGCGACGGACTGAATGGCAGGTTCCGGTGCGTTCTCGGAAGCAGCCGGGGATTTCTTGGGGGTTCCGCAAGCGGTCATGGCGAGCAAAACAATAATCAAGTATTTCTGGCTCATATCTCTTACTTTTTCCCGAATTCCGGATCCACATGGCGCCGGACCGCGAAGGTGACGGCGACGGTGACCAGGCAGCAAAGCATCACGATGCCGAAGAAGACCGGATAGCCGACCGCTTCCTGGATCGCGCCGGCGAAAAAGCCGGGGATCATCATGCTGAGCGCCATGAACGCCGTACATAGCGAATAGTGTGCCGTCTTGAATTCGCCCTCGGAAATATAGATCATATAGAGCATGTAAGACGTGAAACCGAAGCCGTAGCCGAACTGTTCGATGAATACCAACGCGCTGACCGAGACCAGATTGGAAGGCTGGGCGATGGCGAGCCAGAGATAGGCGAGGTCGGGCAGCGTGATGGCCGCGGCCATGGGCCACAGCGACTTGCGAAGGCCCCATTTCGAGGCGGCGATGCCGCCGAGGATGCCGCCGATAGTGAGTCCCAGGATGCCGATCGTGCCGTAGATGACACCGACCGTTTCCGTGGCGAGTCCGAGGCCGCCGGCATCGGCGGAGTCCAGGAGGAAGGGATTGACGAGTTTGACGAGCAGCGCTTCGGGAAGCCGGTACAGCAGCAGGAAGACGATGGCCAGCCAGACCCGGGGCTTGCGGAAGAAGGTCACGAAGGTGCGGCCGAATTCCCGGAAGATGTCTCCGGCACTGGAAGTGCTGCGGACGGCGTCCGATGCGGGACGGGGCATGGCGAAAACATGCCAGAGGGTGACGAGGGCGAGCAGGACCGCGGCGGTCAGCAGGGTCACGGACCAGGCGCGGGGAATGTTCCCCATTCTCGTCTCCAGCAGGCCGGCCACGACGACCAGCACACCCTGGCCGAAGATGGAGGCAAGGCGGTAGAACGTGCTGCGGATGCCCACGAAGAGACTCTGGTCTTTCTGGCTGAGCGCCAGCATGTAGTAGCCGTCTGCGGCGATGTCATGGGTCGCTGACGCGAAAGCGGTGATCCAGAAGAGGATCAGGGTGACGGCGAACAGGGAGACCGGCGTCTGTCCGGAGGCCATCACCTCGGCGGACGGGTGCGGCAGGGACAGGGCGAGCAGGGCGAAGCCCACGCTCATCAGGGCCTGCATGGCCACGACCCACCAGCGCTTGGTCCGCAGGATGTCCACGAACGGGCTCCAGAAGGGCTTGATGACCCAGGGCAGGTACAACAAGCTGGTATAGGCGGCGATGTCGGTGTTCGACAGGCCCATCCGCTTGAAAAGGATGGTCGAAATCGTATTGACGATGAAATACGGGATGCCTTCCGCGAAATACAGGGTCGGCACCCACCACCAGGGGTTATTTCTGTTCATAGCGGGTCAGTTGTGCGCCGGGATAATAGTGCGAGAGAATCTGACGGTACGTGTAGCCGCGGCTGCCCATCACGGCGGCGCCGATCTGGCAGAGGCCGACGCCGTGGCCCCAGCCGCGGCCGTCGAGGCGGACTTTCCCGTCGGAAGTGAAGGTGGCCGTGAAAGCGGAACTCTTCAGGTGGGACTCCGAGAGAATCCGGCGGATCATGAGTTCCTTGCCGACGATGAGCGTTCCCTCGGAACCGGTGATGCGGAGTTTCCGGATCCGGCCGGACGGGCCGGTTTCCATTGGCTCCATCGCTTGGATACGGCCGATATCATGTTCGCTCCGGCGGGCGACCAGCGCGGAGAGTTCCTCCACGCCGTATTCCACCGTCCACCGGAAGAAATCCTTGGTCTCCAGGTCGTAATCATTCAACACCTGCCGCAGGACCGCCTCGTCGTGCGTGTCGCAGAAGGGATCTCCGTCCGCATGATGGTCCGGGGTGTCAGGGAGGGCGGCCAGATAGGGTTCGTCCCGGTCTTCCCAGCAGGTGCTGAACCGCTCGGACATGCCGCCGCAGCACTTGGAGAAGCGGGTGTCGCACAACGTCCCGTCCAGCATGAGGACTTCGCCCCAGGTCTGGTCGATGGCCTGGCGGACGGTCTTTCCGACAGCCATGGTCAGGCCTTGGTAGCGCTGGCAATGGTCATCGGCACAGACGTCGAAATGCTTGTGGTCGCTGTGGTCGAACCAGCGCTCGATGACCGTTACCCGGTCGTCGGCCGGAGCATCCGCCGGGGCGGGCTGCCGCTGCTGCTCCAGGCGTGTCACCAAGGCGGGGACATTGTTCAGGGCTTTGAAATCAACGCCGGACAGGGCTTGCGGCTGCTTGCGCCGGGCAATCTGCGAGAGGACCCAGGAACGGGAGATGACGGCATGGGCCTTGAGGAATTCCAGCCCGGCCGTGGACTTCATCTCCGACGAGATGACACTCAGCAGATAATCTTCCACGCCGATGACATTGACCGCCACGACCTGGTTCTTCTCGACGATGAATTTCAGCGAGCCGGCGAATTGCTGCTGCTGCCGGCGTTCCCAATGGAAATCCACCCCGATGACGACATCGTGGAGGATGAAGGTGGGCTCGGCAAAGAGGGTCGAAGGCGTACTGGCCTCGAAGAAAAGTTCGTCGTACAGAGCGCCGTTGTAACTGATCTTGCCTTCCTGGTAGCGGACTTTCTGCGGACCGGCACCGTCGGAAATGATCTCAAAGGTAATCTCGGCACCGGAGAGGATACCGACCTGGAGGGTCTGCTGGGTCCGGGTCAGGCGCCACAGGACGTCTTTCTCGACGCGCTCGCTGACAGACACTTCATCGAGCATTTCCGTCAGCAACCGGCTGTCCAGCTTGTCATAGTCTTCTTCACCGGGCGCGATGAACAGGCCCGCCATGTCGGCGCAGCCGGGGCTCATGGTCAGGTGGTCGGGGCCTTCGGCGAAATAATGATGGGACCGGTGGCTGCCGCGCAGCATGACGATCGCACGGTACTCGAAGGCAGCCAGGCCGTGGGTGTTACCGGCCGGACGGCGTCCCCCTCCCAGCGACTTGTACCACATCAGCAGGTTGAACATCGGTTCCGTCTCCCCTTCCGGGGTCGGGACGCAGTCGATCAGCCGGTAGAACAGTTTGGAAAGGGACTTCGAAGTCCGGGCGCGAAGGACGAAGACGCCCCGCGTGAATTTCTCATAATGATAGAGTTCCGCTTCCTTGACCGTGGTCAGGAACCGCAGGTCCGAACCCTTGGCGTCCAACTGCCGGTCCACGTCGTTTTCCAGCGGAAGCAGGCCGCGCGGACAGGCCTGGAAGTGCATGTGGTCCGGAGCGGAGGCACCGCAGCGGGGTCCGTTGTAGAAAACGGTCAGCCCGGTGTAGTGGTGGGCCAGGTCCGCCATGTCCGGCAGACATTTCCAGATCGACTGGTCGACGTGGCGGTCCCGGGCGATGGTCAGATGGCCCGGGAAAATCGGATAGGGATTGACCAGGATATCGTACTTGCGGCCCTTGCGGCCTTCGAACTTGAGGGCGCGCTGCTCGTTCGGGCGGGCGTCCGCGCAGAGGAAACACGGCCGCGCCTCGATGGAGGCCTTGTCCACCTTGGCGGCTGAGGAACGGATCCGGCCGGGGTTGTGCTGGATGCGGACGGTCAGGCCGCCTACCGGAAGTTCCCGGGTACGGGCGTCCTTGAGGGAACGGAAGTTCGCGGCGGCCAGGGGCCAGACGGAGAGCTGGTCCCGGAAAAACTTGGAGATGATATCCTGTTCTTTCATTTCGCGTTCATGCGCCGGCGGGCGGCCAGTTCGATGGTCCGGATGCTGTCCTTGTACAAGTTGTTGGCATTGACCTTCTCGATGCTGAGGGCGGCATCGGAATTCCCTTCCCAGCGGCGGCAGCAGTAGACCGGCTCATAGATGCGGGCAATCCGGTATTCGCGGCTCAGCCGCAGTCCGACGGCATAGTCTTCTCCGTAACTGACATTCGGGAAACCGATCTCCCGGAGCAACGAGACACGGAAGGCCCGCGGAGCCCCAAGACCGTTGATCCGCAGGGCGTTGTTCCGGCCGTTGCCGTCGGTCCATTCGCGATGGTCGATGATGCCCGGCGGAATCGGGTTCATGGCAAAATCCGTCATCTGATAGGAACCGATGACCATGGCCGCACCTTCCTCCCGGAACTTGTCCACGATCTTCTGCAGGGTATCCGGACCGCTGTAGACATCGTCGCTGTCCAGCTGGACGGCGAATTCCCCGCAGCGGGGATCCCGGACGGCCGTATTCCAGCAGCCGCCGATCCCAAGGTCGGTCCGTTCCGGAATGACATGGACCAGGCGCGGATCATCGATCCCGTCCAGCAGTTGTGTCGTTCCGTCGGTGGAATGGTTGTCCACCACGATGACATTGAAAGGAAAACCGGTTTGCTGGGACAAGGCGCTGCGGACTGCATCGCCGACCGTCCGGATCCGGTTCAGCACCGGAATCACGACGCTGGCGGTCACCGGAAACGGCGTGCCGCAGGGCGGGACGGCCTTGGCCGGTCCTTCCAGCAGGGCACCTGTCCGGCGGAGGTAATCCGTGCAGATCTGCTCCATCTCGATCTGGACCTCGCGGTTGCGCGGATCGACATAATCGAACTGCTTCTGGCCGGAAGTGCGCAGGTCGGGCTCGAACTCCGTATAGAGGAATTCCTTGATATGGACGATCTTGTCCAGCCGGAGCCGCAGGTCGTACAGGGCGCCGAACTGCAGGCCGTCGGGCAGGTCGAGGGTGCGGAGCGTCTCCGTCCGGACCAGCCAGAGGGCGCCGAAGTCGAAATCGTCGCGCAAGGCACCTGCCTGGCAGTCGATCAGGGGATGCTTGCGGACCGTTCCGTCGGCCAGGCGGTCGTAATGGTCGGCATAGACCAGGTCCGCCCCTGTATCGGCAGCGACCTCGGCAAACCGCTCGAGAGCGAGATAGCCAAGGTCGTAGTCAACATTCTTCGTATTGATGAGCAGGTACGTCCCCTGCGCCTGGGCGGCCAGTTGCCGCAGGGCCTCTGAGGTCCTGGGAACGCGGCCTTTGTAGCGGGTGATATCCGTCATTATCTTTCGGTTATAGCAGCGATGCGAGCGTCCCGCGGATGCGGGCGAACTCTTGCTCAAAGTTAGGAGTTAAGAGGGACTTTCCCAAATTATCTTCTATTTCCGTGAAGGACCAGAACCGCCCGTCGATCACCTCGTCGCCGTCCGGCCTGGGATGGAAGTCGCCGACGCAGGCGAACACATGGACCAGTTCTTTTTCCCGGATTCCCTCAAAGACATAGGTATCCACGGAGACGGGATTGAAGTCATGGAAATGCAGTTCTTCCTCGGCTTCCCGGTAGAGGGCCTCGGTGATGGTCTCCCCATAGATGACATGGCCGCCGACGGCCGTATCCCAGTAACCCGGGAGCAAGTCCTTCCCGAAGGAACGGCGCTGGAGATAAAGCCGGCCTTCCCTGTCCAGGATATGGAGATGGACCACCGGATGCAGCAGTCCCGTCCCGCCGTGGGCATCCGTGCGGGTCACCTGGCCCACCACGACACCCAGTTCGGTGACGACCGGGAACAACTCCACGCGGGACAGGTTCCCCGGAGAAGGACGGTCCACGTTCGGACGCGGCAGAAGCGGAGCCGGATAGGGAGGATAGACCAGTGCCATGTTACAAGGAGAAGAGGATCAGCAGCTGGGCGACCAGCACGCGCATGAACATCGTAAGCGGATAGACCGTCGCGTAGTTGACGGACGTATAGTCGGTGCCGTACATGCCCTGGGCGAAGGCCAGGGCGGCCGGATCGGTCGTACCGCCGGAGATCAGGCCGCAGATCTGGTAGAAGTTGAGCTTGCAGGCCAGCCGGGCGATCAGGAAGATCGTGGCGACCGGGACCAGGGTGATCAGGGCGCCGTACAGGATCCACCAGTAACCGCCGCCGAGGATGGAGGAGACGAAGTTTTCGCCGGCTCCGATACCGACGGCCGCCATGAACAGGGAGATGCCGATCTCACGGATCATCATGTTGGCGCTGAGGGTCGTATAGGTCGTGATCTTCCATTTCGGACCGAAGTAACCGAGCAGGATCGCAATGATGAGCGGACCGCCGGCAAGGCCGAGCTTGACCGGCTGCGGGATACCCGGGAAATGGATCGGCAGGCTGCCGAAGATCACGCCGATGGCGATGCCGAGGAAGATCGGGACCAGGTTCGGCTTGCTGAGGGATTCGGGCTTGTTGCCCACGATCTTGGCTACGTCATGGATGTTGGACTCGGTTCCGACGACCTGGATGGTATCGCCCATCTGCAGGACCAGGTTCGGGCGGGCCACCAGTTCGATGCCGGCGCGGATGACACGCGTTACGGTCACGTTGTAGTTGCGGCGGATGCCCAGTTCGGTCAGCCGCTTGCCGGTCAGGTTGGACTTGGTGACATCCAGGCGGCGGGTGACCATGTGCTCGTCGATCTTCTCCCAGTCCTCCTTGTGCATGTGGATTTCCTCGCCGAAGATGATGCGGACGGAATCTGCATGCTGGTGGGAAGTCACGATCAGCAGCTTGTCCCCTTTCTCGAATACAGTTTCGGGGCCCGGGACCAGCACCTCGCCGTTCTTCATGATCCGGGAGATGATGAATCTCTGACCCATGTCGCCGACAACCTCCTTCAGGGTCTTGCCGAAGATGGCCGGGTTTTCCACCTCGCAGTGCATCCTCCGCGCGCTTTCGCCGGTATCCCCTTCCTTGTCCAGTTCTTCCTTCTCCTTGTCCAGATCGACCTTCAGCACGCCTTTCAGCAGGATGATCAGGAAAATGACGCCCAATACGCCGATCGGATAGGAGACCGCATAGGCGGAAGCCAGGCCGGCGGAAGCGGAAGCGGCCGCTTCGACCGAACCGCCTGCAGCGATGGTGGCGTCCTGCAATGTCTGCTGGGCGGCACCCAGGCCGGGCGTGTTGGTCACGGCACCGGACATGACGCCGGTCATGGTCGCCAGGTCCTCGCCGGTCACCAGGTGGATGACGAAGGTCACCACCACGGCCAGCAAGACCAGACTCACCGCCAGGACGTTCATCATGACGCCGCCCTTCCTGAACGAGTGGAAGAAGCCCGGACCGACCTGCAGGCCGATGGAAAAGACGAAGAGGATCAGGCCGAAGTCCTTCACGAAGGACAGGACGGTCGGATTGGCCCGGAGGCCGAAATGACTGAGCAGGATACCCACGAAGAGGATCCAGGTCGAGCCGATGCTGACGCCCTTGACCTTGAACCGGCCCAGGTACAGGCCGAGTCCGATGACGACGGCGAACAGCAGGATGGAATGGGCGATGCCCGTTCCGAGGAACAAATCGTGCATATCAGAACTGTATCTTGACACAGAAAGCCTGGCGGTCGTCCACCTTGCCTTCTACATAGTATGTATCTTCTTCCTGCCAGCGGGAGAGCACCACGGTCTCCCCGGCTTTGGTTTCATGGTTGAAATTGATCCACAATTCCTTGATGGAACGGGAAGCGGCCAGTTCGTAGTCGATGCAGTCCATCGCCCAGACGACATAGCGGGCATTGTTGGTATGGCCCAGCAAGTCCACGTCGGCATAGCCGACCTGGTGCCGGGCGACCTCTTCGGGCTGCACGCCGCGGGGCATGGCGACCTTTTCGGCCGGTGTGTCGATGGCCTGGTCATGGCAGACGGTGGATTCCGGAATCATTTCCGTAACTTCGGAAGTCCGGCACATCCGCCGCGCCTGCACATCTAGGATCACCCAGGAACTCGTTCCCAGGACGCGGGCATTGCCTTGCAGGTCGTTGATCCGGAAATCCCTGAGATAGAAAGGACCGGACGGCCCTTTGTGCCAGGTCTGGATCTCGATCTCGTCGCGCCACCGGGGCACGTCCACGAAACGGAAATGCAGCCGGGACAGGACCCAGGCCTTGCCTTCCTGCTGGAGTTCGTCATAGCCGAAATGCATGACGTCGGCGGCGATGTAAGCCATTTCCTGTGCCAGGTCCATGAAGGCCGCCGGCTTGAGCCGCATGGCACCGTCGACATCATAGCAACGGACCGACTGCCGCACGACGACCTTGCTCTCCGGCGTGATCACTGCTTCCAGGTGTGCTTTCATTTTGCGGTCGGAAGGATTGCTTTTGCCTCGGGGGTCAGGAAGGGCGTAATATCTTCGAACGGAACGGTAAAGGACGGCATGCCTTCGGCATAACTGGCGATCTCATATTGCTGGTATGTGAATACCAGGCCATCCGCAGTCGGATAGGGCTCCCAGCCGGGCAGCGGGATCGTCCTGTCTTCGATCATGAGATTGTCGAGCAGTTCGTCCTCGGTCATCTCGACATCGAATTCCTTGTAATACCGGAGCATCCCGGCAATCAGCAGCGGCTGCATGGCTTTCTCCTGGCTCCGGTCGACAAGATGCTCGACAAAGGAGCCGTCCTTCGTGCTGAAGGTCAGGCATCCGTCACCGCCGACGCCGCCGTGGGCGCCGCCGAGGTAGGTATAGTCCTGCGACTGGAAAATGACGTATCCGGGGGTTTCATCCACCTTCTTGAGCGTATAATCATATTCCCAGCCCGGGACCTCGGCGAGGAAATTGGCCTTGTCTTCCTCGGTAAAGGATTCATCTTCCTGCATATAGGAGAGACGCTCGGCGACATCTGCGTCGGCCTGCTTCCCCAATGCGGAGAGCAGTCCCGTGAAATAGTGGCCGGCAACGGCATCCGTGCTCGTCTTGTCTCCGCTGAATGCCGGGACAATGCGGTCGCCCTCATAGGAGGTCGCAAAACCCAGCCGGCTGTCAAGGATCTCCAGCAGCTTGGTGCGGACCGTCCCGGAGACCGGTGTATCCCCGGCAGGAAGTTCGATATCGAAGGACAACCGCACATGGGCCGTGGAATCCTCGCGCTGGAAGGAGTCCGTCTTCATAGGGCCGGCGGTACGGTTGCAGGAAGCGGCCAAGGAAAGGAACAGGACAGCACATGCGGCTGTCCGGAAAAAGTTTTTCATCTGCATGGTTTATGGTTTCATCTTGATATATTGCATGATCAGTTCGACGGCATCGTCTTCCGAAATCTCATCGGCATACAGCGTCATGTCGTAGTTCCGGGCATCATAGCGGCTGACCTTGGCGTAGTGCTTGATGAAATTCTCGCGCTGCTGGTCGGCCTCCTTGATCTTGGCGATCGCGGTCTTTTCGTCCACTTCGTACCGCTCCATCACCCGGGCGATCCGGTTCTTCATCTCGGAAACGATCAGGATGTCGATCTTGTTGGGGAAGCCGTCCAGGATAAAGAAGGCAGAACGGCCGGCGATGACCAGGGATTCCTGTTTCGCCAGGTCCTTGAGGACTTCGCATTCAGCCGCATACAGGGTATCCGAGGTCACGCCCCGCACGAATTCGTCGCCATTGGCGCCGAGTTGCGTATCGGTCGTGGGAAGCGGCGCGATCCGCTCGAGGAAATCCGTCAGCCAGTTGCTCCGGCGTCCCTTGATGCGTTCGATTTCTGCCACGGAGAGGTTGAATTCCCGTACAAGGGTGTTGATCAAGTCCTTGTCGCTGTACCGGACGCCCAGTCGGGCGGCCAGCTTCCGGCCGATGGTACGACCCCCTGAACCCAGTTCACGGGCAACGGTCACGACGAAGCGTTCATTTGTATTCATGGCTGTATAATTTTACAATCCGAGTGAAAGAATAACCAAGCAAAGATACACATTATTTCCCACATGCACAAAGGGCTGCCTGTGGATGCAGACAGCCCTCGTGAAAAGGAGAATTCCGGCTACCGGGTCACCACCGATACGGTCGCACCTTTGAGGTAAGGAGCGGTGAACCGGATGGTTATACGTCCGGGATCCTCAGTGGTCCTGACGAAAGCGATCAAACGTCCCCGGCAGGCACGCTGGACATTGTCGTTCCAGTTGCCTGTATCCGTCATGTCGGCCGATTCAAGTCCCAGCAACACGGCAGGGCCGTCGATGCTGCACGTAATCTCGTTGTCTCCAAGCGCCACGATACGGCCATTGTCGTCCACGACTTCGACGGAGACCTGCACCAGGCCGCCGGCTTTCAGTTCGGACTTGTCCGCCTTCGCGGTCAAAGCGGCAGGACGCAGCGAAGGACGGATCTCATATTCGGAAACCTTGTTGCCGGAAGCATCGAAACCTTCCGCCTTCAGGACGCCCTCCTTGTAAGGGACATCCCAGCCGATGATTCCAGTCTCGTCGTTGTAGGGGGTCATTGCACCGACCACCTTCCCGTCCAGCAGCAACCTGGCCTGCGCCGCGTTGGTGTAGCATACGACCCGGACAATCTGGCCGTCTTCATAATTCCAGGTATCGAAAGCACCGTTGTTGTCCGTGACCGGACGGCCGTCCGTGCGAGGAGCCGGCTTGAGATACGTACCGATGTAGCAGACAGGTTTGTCACTCCACATCGCC
>JAEEGL012868694.1_pt1 | contig 14477 bp, 12 predicted proteins | sample 9134231 | NCBI WGS metagenome assembly JAEEGL01 (sample SAMN16246548, study PRJNA631951) | gut metagenome | biome: gut microbiome; feature: rumen; material: fiber-attached | host: Bos | place: Iran: Karaj | collected 2018-10
GGCAAGCTTCTGGCCGCGATATGTCAGAAGATAGTCGATCTTCTTTGGTTTGCCTCGAACTCTGCCGACGCGACCAGGTGAAATCAGGTAGGCGCTCTGCTCCATCAGGATTCGGCTGCCTTCCACCGTTCCCCAGCCTGCTTTCTGGATTGCCGGTGTGATCTTTTCCAGTTTCGTTTGCTCTTCGTTCATTTTTGCGGCCCTCCAAATGAATCAATGACTTCTACGCCTAAAGTGTTCTGAACCCGAACAAGATCAACAGGAAGCGCATTTTCAAGAACGAGATAGACTTTCACTTTTCTTGGGGCCTTGGAAACACTTTCCATGGCGAACAGAACGGCTTGATATTTGACAATCTGGAATAGTCCGCGTTGAATGTCATCAACGTTACTAATATGGGATTTAACTTCAATACCGACAATCATTTGCTTATTCTCAAAAACGACATCAATTCGATCTCCGGATTTCAATTCGCACTCAACAGATGAAGTCATGTTTTTAGGAAGATGAAGTTTTTCGGGATTGTTTCGAACGTAATCTTTGAAGTCTTTGTGTGCTGGACTTTCCCCGTTTCCGCCATGATACGGATGAGGCGGTTCATCCATTAATTGACAGACAGATGGTTTCAGTTTAAGTTCCTTCAAAACTTCATCCCATCCGGGGTATTTAAAACTCTCTTCCTGAAACAGACGGATAGCCAACGAGCGTTCAGGTTTTTCAATTTTAGATAACCGCTGTTCCATAAAAAAATCAACACCTTCGGAGGGTTCTCCGGTACTCTGATTCACGACGCAAGCATTGATTAATGGTGGCGGTCCTCCCATTTTTGATAATTCGTTTCCGATGATTCCGAGTGCACGACCAATTACGCGATGATGTTTTCCGATTTCTTTTGCCAATGCCTTGTAGGTAATGGTTTTTCCGGCCTTGGCCTGACGAACTAAAATCGGCAGGATCAGTGCGGCATATTTTTCAGAGTCAGTGGAGCCATGAATGCTTTTATCTTGCGTCCTTTGTGCAATACTTTTTCCCATCTCACAACTCCCCGTTAAAGGCTTTTGCTAATAGTTGTTGTTTTAATTCGGTAGAAGAACTTACGATCTGTTGGAAATTGTTATCCAGTGATTCCAATACCGCAGATGACTTGTCAAGAATCTTAACGATTTTATCTTGAGTTTGATGGTTCGGATAGGACACATAGATTTGTCTAAGGTCACCAATATTAATTTGTTTTAAAGCCGTTCCTGTTGTCTTTTTCTTGATTTGTAAATAGACAAATGGCGACATCATCAAATAATATCCAAAAATCTGATTGATCTTTTGTTTGTCAAAAAGAATTGGAACGATACCCCTGGTTACATTGGCTCCTGCTAATTCTTTGGATGCCATACTTACAATGCCTGTTTCTCCTCGAACGCAAAGCAAAATCTCTTCCCCTTTCAGCAGTGTTCTTCGATAGGATTGTGAGATATCTGGAGAAATGCGTTTTAGACCTTTGGAGCCGATTGTTCTTTTTCCCAAGTCCACCGGTCGCACGACGGGAATACCCTCGCTTTTTTCATCACCTGGTTGAACAATACCATAAGAAAGAGAACAGTTTTTATCAACGGCATTTTGTAATTCGCTTGACAGCCATCCTTCTTTCGGTGTCATCTCTTCATCAAGGACTTGCTGGAAAAGTTCCTTTGCATTTGCAAGATTCCGTTCGGCATTGTGTTGGATTTTGTCAATTTTCTCAAACGCTTCATCCAGTATCCCAACGATCCGTTCCTGTTCAGAAAGAGGGGGAACAGGAACAGGAATCTTTTTCATTCCTGCCTGTGTTAGTTTTAGTCGTGTTGAACCGGACACATAACCCTTGAAATTAAACGAGTTCAAATAGTAACAAAGGAATCTATTGCTAGTTTTTGATCTTAAAATGTGTGCGTGATTGTTAACCCAACTTTTCCCGTCAATGACATAGGCTTTAGCTGCAAACGGATCGAGAAATGGTGCACCATCTTCGCCCAATAGAACATACTCACCGTCTGTAAGATATGCATCAATAAAACCGACTTGTCCCGTTGCGCCATAATACGGAAAAAGTTCCGCCTTTGACTTGTTCACAATTCTTTTTTCACGTTCTGTACTGCTTACCGGTTTGCGCAAGGAATCACATATTTCCACCGCCTCAACAAGCGGCAAAACTTTCCACACCTTATTTGAGTTTGATTGAAGAGATGAGTTCATATGTTTTCCATGCTAAGAGTATAGGAATTATGATATACTTTCCCAGAATCAGACCGGTAAGTCAAATCAACTAAATCACCTATTTGTATTCTGCTGCCTCTGGATCTTGTCCACATACATCGAATAGACGTCTGTCGTTGAAGAACCGCATTAATGAGAACATAACCGTTTTTCAATTCCGCGTATTTGTCGACCGATTGCTTGTTGATTTCGCATGTCTGAATAGTAACTCCACATTTCCCAATGTTTTGAATAGAAATAAAATTGTCATATCTTGGTCTCCCTTGTGAGTCATGCATTTCACAACATTGTCCACAAATCTTCAGTACTGGTGTTTCTTCGTTTTTCCTCTTCTTTATCCAAGTAAATATGTTCCATCCAATTAAGAACAGAGTTCCAAGAGCACCGATAGTTGAAACAATATTTGTATAATTGAAATCGCTCATTCTGTCACCAATTCCTCAATTTCGCTTAGAAGTGCCAAATTCTCCTGTTCCAACGACTGCATTTCCGCGATAATTTCGGCAGGGGTACGGGCAGGCGCTTCGTCCTTCTGATTGGGATTCTTGACCGAGAGGTCCATCGTCTTCGGATCGAGCGATTTCACATCCACGGTCCAGGAATTGGCACTGTCGGCTTTGTCCGCAAACAGTTTCTCGAAGTCGGCGAGGTCGGCTTCGTTCAATGGATTGGTCTTGCCCAGGTTGCGGTCGAGGTTCAGCTGGTAGTACCAGATTTTTTCAGTCGGTACTCCCTTCTCGAAGAACAACACGACGGTCTTGACCCCGGCAGTGAAGACCTTCTGCGGCAAATCCAGCACGGCGTAAAGGTTGCAATCTTCCAGCAGTTCTCGGCGCAGAGCGATGGCGTCGCCGTTGCTCAGGAAAGTATTTTTGATGACGATACCGGCCTTGCCGCCCGCCTTCAAGTGCTTGATGAAGTGCTGGAGGAAGAGGTACGCGGTTTCGCTGGTTTTCAGGAAGAAATTCTGCTTGACCTCGTCCCGTTCCAGACCACCGAACGGCGGATTGGCGAGGATGTAGTGGTATTTGTCGCTTTCCTGCACGTCGGCGAGATTTTCTTTCAGGGTATTGGTGTGCAGGATATTTGGCGCTTCCAATCCGTGCAGGATCAAGTTCATCGTGCCGATGATATACGGCAGCACCTTCTTCTCCTTGCCGAAGAAGACCCCGTGCTGAAGCGCCTCCCTTGCCCGGAAATCTTCTCCGGCCTTCTCCTGGAGGAACGCGAACGCCTCGCAGAGGAAGCCTGCGGAACCGCACGCGCCGTCGTAGACGGTTTTGCCGAGTTCCGGGTTCACCATGCGGACAATGCTTCGGATCAGGGGGCGCGGCGTGTAGTATTCGCCGCCGTTGCGTCCGGCGTTGCCCATCTTCTGGATGCGGCTCTCGTAGAGGTGGCTCATCTCGTGCTTTTCGGCGCTGGACTGGAATTTCAGAGTATCCACCAGCCAGAGGACGTCCCGCAGAACATAACCGGAGGCGATCTTGCAGTGGATTTCGCCGAAGATCTCGCCGATCTTGTACTGGATGGTCGAGGAGCTTTCCGCGAGTTCCTTGAACGATTTGAGGTAGGGGAACAGCTTGCCGTGAACAAACGCCATCAGATCGTCGCCGGTCATCGCGTTGTGGTGGTCGGGATTGCCGTGGCGGTCTTTCGGCGCGGCCCAGGTGGACCAGCGGAACTCGTCGGCGATGATCCGGGTGTAGGTTCTGCCGTTCAGCTCCTCCTTCATCTGCCGGGTCTCTTCCAGATCGTCAAGGTACTTGAGGAAGAGGATCCAGCTGGACTGCTCGACGTAATCCAGTTCCGAGCCGCAGCCGTCGTCCTTCCAGAGCGTGTTATCGATATTTTTAAAAGTCTGCTCGAACATGTGCATCTCCGTGATAAACCACGATAAAGATAACACCGGTCTGGGGAAATTTCAAGCGGCGTTCCGGCTAATTTCATGAAGAAACGCGAGTTAGACGGATAGCACGTCGTGACGGTGCCGATCCCCCCGGTTGTCGGGCAGAGCGGACGGGTTGGTCAGGCAGCTGGACCGCGTTTCGGGGAAACCAAGGAAGACAGACCTTCGAGATCTGTATTACCCGGTCTTCTCGCGTGCATACGCGCGTGCGAAGAATCCCGGCACATTATTTCGGAATACCAAAATCAATCGTTCTCTCGGTTGGTTTTCATATGGGTAAGCCCTCGAGCCTGTCCAAGCTGTCCACGGGGGGGTAATTGGTCTTAGCAACCACCTCCCACTGCCGCACCGTGAAAAAAACGTATCCGAGAAAGACCGTTAAACCATGTGCTACGGTAGGGGTAAGGCGCTGCCAGGAGCGATATCCTGTCAGGAAGCCGAATCTTAACCAAAGTATAGGATTATTATGAAAAACGCATGAACAACCCGCGGTCTACCACCATGTGTCATGGGCGTTCGCATGAGACGGACTAGGCCTACCGGGGCAAGACAGAAAGAAACGCCAATCACACAATGGAATCCGTACTGGAACAGGTGCGGACTTTACAAGCAAGGAAACATATAATATGTTTAATGAGTTAAAGCAAAATAAAAAGCAGGCTTTTCTCGAAAGCTTGAACGACATGCCGGAACGCGGCGAAGGACTCCACGATTACACGATGGGCCTCTGCAACCGCGGCATCCTTGCCGGATTTACAGGCGATGAGCTGTATGAGATACTCGAACCGCTACGCCCGTGGCATCCTGGTGAGCTGGAAGCAACGATCCAGAAAGCCGAAGAAGAAGCCCCGGACTGGACTCCCGACGATTCGCAGGACGCGTACGCGGTTGACCACCAGACCATCGGGTCCACTACAATGAAGTACGCGCGACGCTGTGATCCAAAGGCTGCTGCAATCGGCAAAATCCTCACGGAAGATCCGGAACGCACTGCGAAGATTCGGGAAAACTTGATTCAGGCAGGCGGCGGGGAGATCGACCCCTTCGGACCTGAAATCCGTGCCGCCTCGAATCCACAGCCCGACATCATCCCATCCGTCGAGCTGTTGCCAGGATCGGAATTCGCCAGCGGCATGCTCGGCTTCCTGCGCACGGCATACCGCCTGGATGACCCGATTTATATCGGAAACAGGTATGAAAGCGGGGAAAAGCAGCGCGAGCATATCAAGTCTTCCGCGAACTGGATTGACTTCTTCTCTGACCAGCTCGACACCATCAGCCAGAAACCGTACCCCACGACCAAGGCAAGGCTTCTGGAGAATATGGGCTATTTGTACAACTCCTTCTGCGTGAACCCGCTGACTGGCGAAGCAGACGAAAAAGGAAGTTTCCGTTCAAGCAGATGCGTCAAAGAGTTTCGCTATCTCCTCCTGGAATCGGACGGACTTCCGCTCAATCAGCAGATTCCGCTGCTGGCAGGGCTTGGTCTTCCCGTGGTCGCCATGACTTTTTCCGGCAGCAGAAGCATCCATAGACTGATCAGAGTTGAGGATATCCCCGGCGCTGGTACCATCCGGGATTTGGCCGACTGGAAGACGAAGATGAAGGGACTCTTCGCCCAGCTCGTCCCGCTGGGGTTCGATGCCGCGACCAAGGATCCCGTGCGCCTCAGCCGCTTTCCCGGAATCTGGCGTCCAGACAAACAGAAATTCCAACAACTTCTCTTCCTTAACCCGAATGGAGGCATCCATGTCTGAAAATCACAACACTTGTTCCTCTGTTACAACTAACTATAACCATAAGGATATTACTGTCTTAAATGCAAATGAAACCCACATCAAATCCGATCAGATGGAATTCGACTTCGGCGAGCACGATATCGCCGAAAACGGTACCGCCCCAAACGCCGACACGGGCAATTTCCTGATCTCGGCCATCCTGAACGCCGATCCAGAGCTTGCAGAAGATGTAAAAAATCGGACGGAAGCCGACGAAGAAAAGCGGATTGAAAAACTCCGCGAAAACGGTGCAAAAGGTGGCCGCACCCCCATTGACAGGGGCGAGCTGGCCAAGAGGTGCCTTGATGCGGTTTTTTCAAAACATAGCGAAGTGATCGTGCGTCACTACAAGGGCGACTGGTATCTCTACACGGATGGCTGTTACAGCCCGATCCCCGAAGAGGAAATCGACAAAAAACTGACTGGCTATCTTCTCCGCTCGGGCGCGGAAGTCGTTTCAAGTGCCATCCGCCGTGATGTCCTCGGCAACCTGAAGAGCGACGAGTTCTGCGGCTTGACCTCGGACAAGTACACGATGCCATGCTTCATCTCCACGGGGGAAACCGCCCGTGGATTCATTTCAATGCAGAATGGAATCATCAACATCGACGAGATCATAACCGCTCTGAAAAACGGCACTCCAATTCCAGATCCGCGCCCCCACACCCCGGACCTCTTTACTACCGTCAGGCTTCCCTATGCGTACGACCCGATGGCGACGTGTCCGAAGTTCAATCAGTTTCTTGAAGGCGCCCACCCTAAGGCTGAAAACCGCGAGATACTGCAAATGCTCGCGGGGCTGCTTCTGACGCCGGACATGCGTTTCAATGTCGCATTCTTCCTCTTCGGTCAGGGGGGAACGGGCAAAACGGTATTCATGGATACGCTTCAGAACATGCTCGGACCGGAAATGACATGCTGTGTTCCGTTGGCCTGTTTCGCGGATCGGTTCAACACAACGCCCCTGACGGTAAAAAAGGCAAACATTGTTGACGAAGCTCCAATATTCCCTGATAACGAGCATTTTGCGGACATTGAAAGCGTCTTCAAGTCGGTGACGAGCGGAAATAATATTAAAGTGGAGCGGAAATGCCATGATGCGGAGGAAGCAAGAGCCACCGCCCGCTGCGTTTTCGCATCAAACACCCTGCCGACTCTGACCGACAAGACCAATGGCGTTTGGGACCGCATCCGGATTATTCCGTTCGATCAGGTCTTCCGCGGTACGGACAAGCAGAACCCGAACCTGACGGAGGAATTGAAAGAAGAACTCCCCGGCATCTTGAATTGGGCATTCCGTGGGTATGTTAAACTCTGTGAACGCACGGCCGCGTCTGCCATCAAGACCTTTCCGCAATGCGAGGAAGGGAGCGTGGCGTTGCAGAAACTCCGGGAGGACAGCGATCATGAGCGGGCTTTCCTCCGCGAGACAACAGAAGCCAGTTCAGACCCGGAAAAGTATCTGGAAACACACAACTTGTATCTCCGTTACAAGTCCTGGGCGCTTGAAAGCGGCTATCGCCCGGTGGCAGAGAACAAGTTCAACGCGGCCATAATGCGGGTGTATCCGACCGCGATTATTGACCGCAAAAGAGTCGGAACCAGCAGGCCCACTGTCGTTTACGGAATCGAATGGTTCACCGATCGCCCTGAATCCACGATGACGGTTACTCCAATCGCTCCGCTTGTCCATCGTGAGCATGGCGGCGCATCCGAAGAATGGGATGATCGCCCCAACCTTGGATTTTAAGGCAACTGGATCGGGCTGAACGCGCTCCTGGCGGAACCGAAAGGTGAAAAACCTGCTGTTCCGCCCTTTTTTCCTCAAAATGCGTGTTTTTCGCCCTTTTTTGCTAAATTTCCTCCGGTTTTTGCGGCAGAATCAGATGGACCGGGAAAAACCCCGTCCGAAACCATCAACCTCACGGAGGAAACCATGAAAAGACCTTTTTCCGGGTTCGGCGGGGCTTTTGTCCTTGCCGGACTGCTCGCCGCCCTCTCCTTGGGCGTCATCGGCTCGTGTTCCTTACGGACCGTGCCTGTTCTGGTCGCTGACATCGACGATCTGGACGCGAAAGCGCAGCCGTACTTCGACGAAGCACGCCGAAATGTCCCCGCCGTCGTGGAAAAAATGACCGAGATCGGCGCGACATGCAGGCTCTGCGGACTTATGGCCCGCGACAAGCTCACCGGAGCTCACGAAACGCAGGAATATCTGGCCTCGGTCTTGGAGAAGCCGATCATCACGCCCTGCCGCAAGGGAGCGACGTTCTACGGGTGCGACTTCAACAGCGCCGGATTTCTGGACAACCTGAAAGCAGTCAACACCGACTACGCCGAGATCGAAGCCTACGCCCTCGGCGGCCTCGCTATCGAAGCCGCCTTCCTCAAACACACGCTTTCTGCGCTTGCTTCAGCATTGGGCGGCATAGTTGCCCGGCTTTCAGCAACATTCGGAAGCGGAGCCGCATGTGCCGCTGCTGACGGACCGTTCCCATTCGGGGATGCTGTTGCCGTTGTGCTCGCGGCAGGCGGGACGGCTTGGAGCAGCTACGACCTCTATGAAGCTCGCAAACATTTGCCAGCCGAGCTGACCGCCCTGCTGAAACAGGCCATCAGCGACTGCCAGGAGGCTTGCCGAAAAGGAGCGTTTCGATGAAATCCCTGTTAATCCTCTTTCTGGCGCTTCTGAGCGTCGTCGTGTTCTCGGCTACTCCAAACATCCACCGTCCACGCCGCCACGTCTCTACGCCCCGTAAAACGGAGATTGTCGTGCCATGGAAAATAGTGGCCGCCGGAGGCGCAGCAGCCGGAACCATCATTGCCGCCTATAAGATCAGCGATGGCGTGGAGGATGGCATCAGGACCGTGGCGAAGGAGAAGCCCGAAGTCTTCGCTGACACCCTGTCCGGCCTGACTCGGCCCGTGCGCTGGGGAATACTGTGCTTGTTTTTCCTCATCTACTACTGGATTTGGAAGATATTGATTCGCAAATCACCAACCTCAACACCGAAAGGATAAAACATGAAAACTACACTCAACAAAACCGAACTGGCCGGAGCCCTTGCTGCTCTGGGGAAGCTGATCTCGCGGACTGCACCTGTGGAGGCAAGCCGCGCGGTCGAAATCGAAGGGCAGGCAAACACGCTTTCCTTCCGCACCCGCAACGATGTCGAAGAGATCGAATTCCGGATGGACACCGAATTGGAAAACGACCTCCCGCCTGTCCTCATTGAGTTCGAGCAGTTCCGACTTGACGTCCGCAACTGCAAGAAGAAGCAGCTGGATCTGAAGGTCGAGAACGGCGAGGTCACCATTGACGGTGTTGCGTTCGATTCCGTCATGGGGCAATTCCCGCCGAAGGAAAGGCTTGCGAACTATGACGTCAACGTCACGGAACTTCCCGCCGATACGCTGTCGGCGTTGGAGAAGCTTGCGACCGTTACGGAAAAAGGCATCCATGCACGCAAGATGTTGACCGGAATCGACCTCAGCGCGGATGGATTCACTGCCGCCAACAACAAGGAACTCTCGAACATCCCGCTCCCGCTCAGGATGTCCGGCAACGTCACGATTCCTTTCCCGCTCACCCTGCTCGCCACCAAAGCCTTCGGTGAATCCGGCAAGCTCACGACCTGGCAGAAGGACGACGAAACGCGTTTTGAGCTTGCGCTCGGCAACTGGACTTGGCGAGCGAAGGCACTCAATGGAAATTATCCGAACTGGAAGCGCGTTTTGCCTGAACGAACGGCGGCAACTTATTATGTAAGCTTCGCGAATGACACAGCCGAGCGCCTGATGCGTTACCTGAAATGTGTTCCCGATGACCCGATGAAGGCCACTACCATCAAGCTGAGCCGCATCCCTGAAGCCCCGGATCATCTGAATCTGGCGAGCTCCAACGGTGTACTGGTCAGCGTTCTCGCCGAGTTCGACGACAACTGGGGCGATCTGAGCTTCGTCATCAGGAAAGAACTTTTCGCGCATCTGCTGAACCACGGACACACCCGGATCGAACTCAACGATGCCAGCGGACCGATTGTCGGAACTGGCGGCATGGGCCAGTACGTCGGCATGCCTGTCATCACCAAAATGCCGCAGTTCCAAGCCGAGCAGAAGCCGGAGGGGCCTGTCGCTCAAAAGGAAGAGCCCACCACGCCGTCCACGCTCGAATCCACAGAACCGGAAACCGTCAACACCCTTACAATCACCAATACAACCCCAAATCAGGAGGAATCCACCATGATCGACACCAACACCATCCACACCGTATCTGCTCCCGTGCAGACGTTCACCCCGAACCGCAAACCCGAAAACAAGCAGAGTCCCATCGACGAGCTCATTTCCTGCATCGATGACTTCAAGGCGAAGCTGAAAACGCTGACCGAGGAATCCGCCGTCATTGGTCGCAGGGCCCGCGAGATCGCCATCGACCAGAAGCAGAAGAACCGCGAGTACGCTCAGACGAAGAAGACCATCGAGCGCATCAGGACCGCCAGCGGCTTCTGATTTCCCTCTTCACATCACCCTCAACACCGCCCTCGGCAGCTCGTCGTTGCCGGGGGCAAAACTTTTTGAAAGGAATCCAACCATGTTGAAACTCAACGCTTCCTACTCGAAGAAGGTCCCGGCTGATACCGAATACAGCAGCCAGTCGTACCACGCATCCGTAGAGGTCGAATTGCCCGATGGCCTCACGCCGGAACAGCTCAACTCCAAAATCCACGAGACCTTCGCGCTCGTCCGCGACAGCGTGGAAGCCGAGCTGCACGGAAACACGGCTCCGCAACCCGCACAGATCCCCCAGACGTCGAACATGCAGCCGCAGAGCTCGTACGACACCACGCCGAAGCCCGCCTACGGCAAGAAGCCCACGACTGATGCCCCAGCCTCGCCGAAGCAGATCAAGTTCCTGCTCGACCTCGCCCGGCAGAACGGCTATTCGCCGGAACAGATCAAGGCAAAATTCAACGTCCCCGCGATCGAAAGCATGACCAAGACGCAGTGCAGCCGCGCCATTGACGAACTGAACAGAAAGGCCGCCTGACCATGGAACGCACCATTGATACTGTCCGAGAAACGCCGCATTGGTCGTACTCGGCCTTCAATACCTACCTCACCTGTCCGATGCGGTACTACTTCCGGTACATCGAACGCGCCAAGGTCGAACGCACCAATGCGAGCATCCCCTTCGGTCGAGCCTTTCATGCCGTTCTCAGTGAGCGCGCCATGAAGGGTGTCGAGTACACGGTCGAGGATGCCAAAGAGGATTTCGCCGTCTATTTCCGCGGGGAAACCGAGGTCTGCGAAAACATCTCGTACAAGCCGGATCAGGACTACTGGTTCTGGAATCAGCGAGGCTGCGACATGCTGGACGTGGCACTTGCCGAATGGCCGGACGACTACACGGTCAAGAGTGTGGCCGAATCGTTCAGTGTCGAAGTGCCGGGTTTGGAGAAGCCGCTCATCGGTGAGTTCGACCTGGTGGTCGTTGACGGTGGAGATGAAACGATCTCCGACTGGAAAACCGCCTCGGCGAAATGGCCGGATGGGAAAGCGGAACGGGATCTTCAGGCAACCGTGTTTACCTACGCTTACAGGCAGAAGCACGGCGTGAATCCCCTGTTCAGGTTCGACGTCTTCACCAAAACCAAAACACCCGCACATCACCAGTTCTACACGTTCAGGAACCAGGACGATTTCGACCGCCTTGTCTTCCTTGCCGGGAAAATCGAGAAGGCCGTCAACAGCGGCGTCTTCCTCCCGATCGAATCCTGTATGAACTGCGCCGAGTGCGCTTACAGTGAACGATGCAAAGCCGCTCACAGGAAGGCTGCGTGATCCATGGGACTGATAATGGCAGAAGGAAAGGTCGTGAGCAGGGATGAAGTCGCAAGGACCGACACGCCGAGCTCAACCGCTACCTGGCGACCTGTGCCGCACATCGACGTGATCGAGGCCGTGACCGAGGTCATCAGGGCGCACAACTGGAACATCGGGGGAGAGAAGTTCGGCCTCGCCAGCGAGGGACAGAAGCTTTTCGGCGTAATGGAGATTTCCTCCTCGTCCTCTCCTGAATGGCGTCGTTGCATCGGTCTCCGCAATTCCCACGACAAGAGCCTTGCGGTCGGTCTGACTGCCGGGATTGTCGTATGCGTCTGCACGAACCTCGCATTCGGCGGGACCACCGTTGTCAAGCGCAAGCACACCAGACGGATCGATTTGTCCGAGCTCATCGACCGGGCTGTGGCCTCACTGGAAGACGACTTCCTGACCGAGGAGACCGTCTGCGAAAACCTGAAGGACGTTTACCTGAAAGATGACGACGAAGCCCGTAGCTCCATTGTCCGAGCCGCTGAGCTCGGCGTCATCAATTCGTGCGACATCCTCCCGGTCTATCAGGAGTTCAAGTCTCCCTCGCACGAGGAGTTCGCAGAACCGACCCGCTGGAGTTTGATGAACGCGCTTTCGGAGATTGTCAAAAAGTACTCCCCGCAGCGCGTGGACTACAGCTACCGCGCGCTCAACCGTGCTTTCGGGCTAGATGGTCGCCGACCTGAAATCTTTGTGGACGGAACAAACGCTCATCTCTCTGCCTTAAACGTGTAAATCCGCCAGGAGGAGGGAACCATCCTAGGCGGAGAGAGCCGGATATGGTCTTGATGCAACTATTTCCGTGGGCCCTGCATCCCGGAGGTCGAAGGAGTGTAAGCCTTCCCTCCGGCTTTTTTTTAGATTCGGCAAATGGCTGCTATCTTGTTCTATCTCTTATCCGGCAGATAATACTGATTCTTGCCTTAGCACTCCCCGTGCCCTTAGCAGCTGTTCCACTTCATCCAGTACAGCGGAATCGACTGTTTCCAATGCTTCGGCTATCGCTTTTCGCCGAAGGCTCAGCGGCTCGTCAATTACGTCATCGTCCTGCGTTGTGGTAATGCAGATTGATGGCAGGGCATTGATGGCTTCACGTTTGGATTCGGTGGAAATGTGGCTGTAGTGTTCTGTCATGGCCGGGTTGCCGTGTCCAACGATTTCTGCGACGACCGCCAGCGGAACCCCCGCATTTGCGCAGAAAGATACGAACGTGTGCCGGAAAGAATGGAGACTGTAGACGTTCGCCGCAAGTTTGCGCTGTCCATGCGAACGATCTTTGCTCGCGGTGGTGGGCACTCCAGTCGCGCAGCGGATAATCTTCATCACATCCTTCTGAATGCCGGATGGATTACGCTTATAGCGGTCTGCGATCTTGGGCAGGATATAGTCCTCCCGCTTTTTGTTCTCTGATCTCCACTTGGCCGCTTCAAGCAGGGCTTCATACAGCTCCGCCTTGATCGGCAGGGTGACTTTCCTGTATCCGGTCTTTCGCGCTGTCTTCTGCGGGATGTATGTAATCAGTCCGTTGTCGAGGTCGATGCAGTCCCATGTCATCAGACAGCCATCCTGCCCGCGACATCCGGTCCAGCAGCAGAGCAGGAGCAGGACGCGCATTTCCTCTTTGAACATCGGCTTGTATTCGAGGCGTTTCGTGATTCGTTCACGGGCGCGTCCCTTGGTGAGCTTTTCAACTTCGGCTTCGTAGAAGAAACCTGTCTCAAAGCCTTGAAAAATCGCCTTGACCTGTTCAGCCGTGAACTCTTTCCGCGAAAACACGACTGTGGGCTTCTTTGGAATGTCATCGAACGGGTTGACTTCAAGGGCCGCTGGTTCCTTGAGATGCTTGAATATCAGCCGCAGTGATTGCAGATACTTATTGAACGTTATACTTGAAACGCCGGAACAAAAGACGGATTGCATAAAGGCCAAAGCTGTTTCGTGGTCTACATCGGCTACTCGCATTTTTTTCGGATATTCGCTATGAATCCAGTCGATAAAACGCTTGAACATGCTTTGATACATGGAGAGCGTTTTTTGTCCACTGTCAGGGCGGTTAAGCTGTTTGAGGTAGGTTTCCCACGCATTGTCTATGAGCAGGGCGGACTGCCGCTTGAGACGTTTGGCTTCCTGGACGTAATGAGCGGTTTCTTCCAGCGTCTCGGCCAAAAGGACTCTCCGCATACCATCGGCAGCTTTGTCCGCATCCTTTCTGGTCGTGCAAGACGAACCGTCGGGATTACGGAGCATCATTGTTTTCGTTTTGCCGTTGATTCTGGTTTTGAGGTAAAACCGGTTTCTGGACTTGTAGACGGTTCCCGTTCCTTTTTCACGGGTTTTCAGGGCTGTTTTGCTTCCCATAGGTCGTAACCTCTTTTTCATTGTTTGCGTTGTTTCGCGATGATGTCGCTGAAACAGCGCAAGCGTCAATGAAAGTCAAGTAATGGTCAACCAAGAAGCAGTTTTTGTATATGCAATCAACTAAAAGCCAGGAATTAACGGATTATAGAGGGCCATTCCTCCTAAAGAGCAGGTCGCGGGTTCGACTCCCGCCGCCGCCGCCATTTTTATACCTTGCTTATCAGTTGCATACACAAACAGCACATGATTCCTGGCTTTTTTGACTTTTCCGAAAGCTTTTCCCTTACTTCAGCGGGATCAGCTCCACA
>JAEEGL013738625.1_pt1 | contig 14477 bp, 10 predicted proteins | sample 9134231 | NCBI WGS metagenome assembly JAEEGL01 (sample SAMN16246548, study PRJNA631951) | gut metagenome | biome: gut microbiome; feature: rumen; material: fiber-attached | host: Bos | place: Iran: Karaj | collected 2018-10
CAAAAAGTCGGGGGCAGTAATAGGAAGAAATCCTGACGGATTTCCTTGATGTCTCAAAGCCGACGGGCTCCCCCGACAAAAAGTCGGGGGCAGTAATAGGAAGAAATCCTGACGGATTTCCTTGATGTCTCAAAGCCGACGGGCTCCCCCGACATAAAGTCGGGGGCAGTAATAGGAAGAAATCCTAAAGGAAATATAAGAGTTATAACTACGGGCCGGCGGTAATGTAAACCGCCGGTCTGTTTGCTTTGACAAGCTGTTGGTAATTGAGTTATATTATATAATAAGGTGTATTATTTTGGTCGGGGGCATATATGAATAACAGGCTCAGAATTGCGGCGATCATATTGGCATCGCTCGGTGTGATAATAACCTCCGGAATGCTCATAAGAACATATTCCGAATACAGGAAGGGTGAAGAGGAATATGCCGGTCTTGAAAGCTATGTGGCAGAAGATACACAGAAGACTGATGAGAAACCGGATATCGAAGAGATAACAGAGAAAAACGAAGAAGAGGAAGAAAAAAGGGAATTTAAGCGCAATTACAACCGCAGTGATTTTCCTGATATGGAGATAGACCATAAAGCACTTAAAGAGATAAACAGAGATTATATAGGTTGGCTGTATATGGGAGCGGCGGAGATAAACTATCCGGTCGTTCAGGGTGCCGATAATGAGTATTATCTGCATAACACCTTTGAGCATAAGGCCAATTTCGCCGGATGTATCTTTATAGACTGTGAAGATAAACCGGATATGACGATGTTCAATACATTTGTTTACGGACACGCCATGAAGAACGGCTCAATGTTCGGCAATCTCAGGAAGATAAGAAAGGATGCTTCCCTTGTTAAGAATGATCCGTATATATATATGTTTCTTGAGGACGGGATATACAGATACCAGATTTATTCATACTATATTGATAAAAAAGACAGCGAAATGTATTACAGCTCAGATACAATAAAGGAATACCGGCAGTATATAAGAAATGCGATGGATAAATCGATGGCAGAATGTGAAGCAAAGCCTGATGAGGATAATAACTCCATAACATTGGTGACATGCCAGGGAAGCGGCTCGCAGAAGCAGAGGTTTTTTGTTCATGGGATATTCAGGGACAGATATCTGTACACGGATTAAAGATATTTAAATTGCAGGCTGAGAGGTGAGAAAATGGCCACTGATTTTGAAATTTATTTTTGCCCCGTATGTGGAAAGAAATACAAGGTTAAGTCCGGTCTTGGCAGAATTAAGTGCTCAAGCTGTAAGGATGTTTTCCTTACAAAGAAGAGCCTGACATTTCTTCATACGGCCGATCTTCATTTGGGAAGAACCCTGTGTGACGTTGCTCTGATAGACGATCAGAAATATATTTTGAGACAGATTATTGATATAGTAAAGGAAAAGGCGATAGACGGGGTTATTATAGCCGGAGATATTTATGACAGACCCGATCCGGGTGAGAAGGCCATGAGCCTGTTCGGCGATTTTCTTGCAGAGCTTGCCAGGCTTAAGATTAAGGTTTTTATAATAAAAGGGAACCACGATTCGGAAGAAAGACTTGATTACGGAAGCGCACTGTTCGAAACCAACAAGATATTTATATCGGCAAAGTATAACGGGACTCTTGAAAAGCATACCATGAAAGACGGTGACGGTGAACTGGATATATATCTGTTGCCGTATATTAAGTTATCGCAGATAAAGAAATGTCATCCCGAGGAAAATATAAAGAGTTATGACGATGCTCTCAGGGTGGTGCTGTCAAAGGCCGGGATAGATCCCGGGAAGCGCAATATCCTTGTGGCACATCAGTTCGTTACCGGAAGAAGCAGCGTACCCGTAATGTCCGGTTCCGAAGGAATAGCCGCAAAGAATGTAAGCCCGTCTGAAATGATAGGAGCAGATGCTTTCGGGGCATTTGATTATGTGGCGCTCGGACATATCCATGCTTCCCAGTCTGTTGATCGATATGAGATCCGCTATGCAGGTTCACCGATCAAGTATTCATTCAGCGATGAGGACAGATCGAAGTCCGTGACCTTGGTTACAGCGGGCAGAAAAGGTGATTTTGTCATTGAAACGGTACCCCTGAAGCCGCTGAGAGATTTGAGGCATATTAAAGGAGAGATGTCTGTTCTTCTTCGAAAGGAGAACAAAACGGATAACAAAGACTATATATATGTGACACTGACCGATGAGGAGACTCAGCCGGATGCCATCGGTATATTCAGACAGACTTATCCATACACAGTAAGACTTGATTATGATAATGCACATACCAAAGAACGGAAGGACATCAATACCGATACCAAAGTCAGGAATAAGTCCTTTGGTGAGCTTGTTACGGAATTCTATGAAGCGGCGTACGGTTATAGGATAAGCAACGATGAAATGAAGGTAATGGAAGAAATAGCCAGGGAAGCAGGTGCAATAGATGAAGCCGGTTAAGCTTGTGATCAGCGCATTTGGTCCGTATGCGGACAGAATGCCGGATATTGATTTCAACAAATTCAGTGAAAACAGCCTGTTTCTCATATCGGGAGATACGGGAGCAGGTAAAACCATAATTTTTGATGCCATCTGTTATGCTCTGTACGGTACGGTCAGCGGAGAGTACAGGGGTGTCGGGAATTTAAGAAGCGAGTATGCCGTTGAGCAGACCGAGAGCTTTGTTGACTTCTATTTTTCACATAATGGAAAAGATTATCACATTTTAAGAAAGCCCGGATATAAGCGGATCAACAGAAACGGGAAAATAACAGAGGAGACGGAGCGGGTAATATTCTATTATCCTGACGGGAGGACAGAAGAAGGGAAGAGTAAGGTGAATGCTCTTGTCCAGGAGCTTCTCAAGATAGATGCAAGGCAGTTCATGCAGATAGTCATGATCGCGCAGGGTGAGTTTTTGGCGTTGCTTAACGCAAACACGGAAAGAAGAACAGAAATACTTCGTGCAATCTTTCGTACCGATGAATACAAGATCATTGAGAACAAGCTTTCTGAACGAATGAACGCTGCCAGGATCGTCAAGGAAAAAACGGAAAGCAGTATTATACAATATCTGAACGATGTTATTCCGGTAGACGATTATGAAATGGCCGAAGAATTGAAAAGACTCAGGGACAATGCCGCAGAATTTGAGAAAAAGTACAATCTGGACGATTTTATAAATATAATCGTCAGGATGATAAGATGGGATGAGAATAAGCTAAGACGTGTAAAATGGGAGCTCGAGGCAGCTGAAGAGCAATATAGTAAGACAGTCAATACCTTATCGGCGGCAGAAGCGACCAACAATCTTCTTGAGCGGTTTGATGAGCTTAAGGAGGAGCGGGCACAACTTGATGACGAATGGTATGATATTGAGGAATTAAGCCAGAAGTTAAAAAAGCAGAAAGAAGCTGTGGGCAAGGCGTACCCTCTTTATGTCAAATGGAAGTCAAAGGTAAGCGAAGTAGAAAAGTGTGAGAAGGATTTAGCAGATAAGAAGAAAGCCTTCATAGCGGCAAACGATGGATTAAGGGATGCTGAAGTAGCACTTGCCAAAGTGGAGGAAGAAAAGGATAAGGCAGAGAAGCTTAAGAAAATTGCCGAAAAGATAAATGATGACAAAGAAAAATATTCAGAGCGGGACGAACTTACAGATTATATAAAAAAACTGCAGGATGTATATGCAAAGCTGGAGGAAGAAGACAAAGAGCTTGCAAAGGAGGAAGAGGCTCATAAGAAGAAGGTTGAAGAACTGAAGTCAGAGGTGGATGAGCTTAAGGATAAACCGGGTGAGCTCATGGCAATGCAGAACGAAGGTGAAAGACTAAGGCGGCTTTCTGACAGGATTAAGACATTTAATGAAAACTGGATACCTGCAAGGTCTGAAATGAAAAAGGAGCTGGTGCTTAAGCAGGAAGCCTTTGAAAAAGCCAGAGAGGAATATGACAGTATAAGTGATAAGCGCATTGCTGCAGAGAGAATAGTAGAAGATTCAAGAGCAGGACTTTTGGCAAAGGAACTGGAAGAAGGCGTGAAATGCCCGGTATGCGGGTCTACTCATCATCCTGAGCCCGCTTCTCTTCCCGAGGTTACTGTTGATGAGGATGAACTTAAGGAATTAAAGAATGCAGAGAAGATAAAGGAGAAATTAAAGTCTGATGCCCTGGTACTGGTCGAGACCGAAAGGTCTGCTCTTGCCCAGTTCGAGGAGCATCTTTATGAGGATTTAAAGGAATGCATTAAGGAGTTTTCGCTCATTAAGGCATCAGGCGATACCGATAACCAGGCCGTAGAGGAGAAGCTGCCGGAGGAGCTTGATAAACTGTTGGAATTATTGACTGAAACCGCATCCGGAGTGGAGAAGGGTTTGGAAGATAACCACAGGCAGACAGAAGAGCTTGAGAAAGTATGCGAGGCTTTCAGGGAAACAGAGGATAAGCTTGAGCATTCCAGGACAGTGGAAGAGGATGAGATCAAGCATCGCCGTGAAGAACTGAATGAAAGAAAAAGAACGGTTGAAACCGAAACAGCGGGCAAAATGGCTACATACAGGACTTTGGATGAGCTGAGCTTTGAGAACTGGGAGTCGGCAGAAGCCGAGATGAATAAAAATGCAAAAGAAGCAAATGAAATTCTGGAAAGGATTGATGGAGTAGAAGAAAAACGTGATAATGAGGCTTCGAATGTTACGATAATAGGAGCTCAGATGAAGGCGCTTACAGATAATATGAAGAGGCTTACGGATGAAGAGGAATCATCACGCAAAGAACTGGACAAATCAATAAAGGATCACAGCTTCTCTACGATCAAGGATATGCTGGAACACGTGGTTGATACGAATGAAATATCCGCACTCGAAGAGAAGATTAAGGAATACCTTAGAGCAGATGCCGCAAATGAGAGGCAGCTTAAGCAGGTTGCAGAGGAAGCCGAAGGCAAAGAAACGGTAGATGTTGATCAGCTTAAGGCTGCAGCCTCCGAGCAGAACCATAGTGTTATTGAAAAGAGAAAGTCTGTCAATGAAATGGAACACAGACTTAAGGTCAACAGGGATAAACAGGTTAATATTTCAGAGCAGAAGCAGAGGCTTGATGAGGCTTCAAAGGAGTGTATGATCTGCGAAAAGTTATATAAGCTTGTGAGCGGACAGACAAAAGGTGGGAAGATTACTCTTGAGCAGTTTGTACAGTCTGAGGGATTTGACAGTATAGTCGCTGCGGCAAATAAACGTCTTCGTCCGATGAGCGATGACCGTTTTGAACTGCACAGGAGGGAAGATGCATCCGGCAGAATGAGTGAAAGCTTCCTCGAACTGGAGGTGCTTGACAATTATACGGGACACAGAAGGCCTGTTGGATCTCTGTCAGGCGGTGAAAGCTTTAAAGCATCGCTGGCGCTGGCTTTGGGCCTTTCGGATACTGTTTCTTCAAACAAGGGCGGTATCCAGATGGATGCACTCTTCATTGATGAAGGCTTCGGAACCCTTGATAAGCGTTCCATAGACAGTGCGCTTGAGATACTGAAGACTCTGTCGGGAACAAATAAACTGGTCGGTATAATAAGTCATCGTGATGAGCTTAAGGAGAATATCCCGCAACAGATACGCGTAGAGAAAACACAGGGTGGAAGCAGGTTCACAGTTGATGCCGGATTATAAAGAGTGGAGACAGGATGGCAAAGAATAAGGATGTAAAGCGGGTCATCATCCTTGATGGGAAGAATAGCGAATCCCGGATTAAAAAGGGAAGTATGGACTCGGCCGGAAATGCCAAAAGTATCACGAATGATACAGAAACCGATCCGGGATACATAGATGCTCTGACAGGAGCAGCACTTCAAAAGATAGCCGAGTTTGAAAATGATCCGGGAGACGGGAGTCCGTATGAAACCATAGCAGGCAATGGAGCAGGGCGGCCTGCAAAGGTGAGAAAAAAGAAGAAATCAACCAAGACAAAGCTTCTGGTGTTTCTGGCGGTTTCAGTTGTTGTCCTTATAGCAGCGGTGATAGGTTCGGTAAAGACAGTCAAAAACAATTTCAGAACACCTATCAGAATATACGAGGAGTATCTGAATAAGCCGGAATATACCGGTGAGGAGCTGAGTAAGGCATACGCTAATCACGTTGCCGATAAGCAATTTGACAGGCTGAGGGAGCTGCTTGGTGCCAATGAGGATTATAAAGCATCTCTGGATTCATCACTTTTAAAAAGCAGGGAATTATACAGGGATAATTGTGAACGGTACGGAGATGATTTTCACTATACGGTATCAATAGACGGTATGGAGAAGCTTGATTCCATACAGGCTGCGGCTCTGCAGACCGAGCTTAACGGGATACTTAATGATATTGATGCGTCCGGTATGGTCGAGTCTGCCGATCCGGCGCTTAAGGAAGCGGTGCATAACGTTACGCGGACGCTAAAAACCCCCGGTATTACCCGAGGATACAGGGTATTCTGTACTCAGAGAGTTACCGGCAGCAAAGAAGACGGTCCGGTGTCGGGTAAACAGGAATATTCCGAGATTATTGTTGTCAGGCTAAACGGCAGATGGATAATGTGGGACGGTATCTATGATATATTAAAGATGTTTTACTAAAGAAACGTTAAAAGTTTATAAATGCACTTAAGTATGGTAAAATAAATGTCGATATATAATTGAATCGATTTTTTAAGAGGTTACTGATGAATATTGCGGTTCAAATTTGCGGACTGATGAATATTTTAGTGCTTCTGGTTTTTTATTCGGGGGCAAAGCAGCTTGATCTGTACAAACGCAGGGTATTCTTTTATATCCTGCTTATAAGTGTTGCTAACCTCTGTTTTGACATCGGCTCTGTTATAGCCATACATTATAAGGACACCTTACCGACGTGGCTTGTACTGCTTATATGCCGTCTGTATCTGTGTATGCTTGATTTAGAGGGTATTGCGGCGATCGTTTATACTATAGCCGATGTCTTCTCCAAGCAGATACACAGGATCATTACAGGTGCGTTTGCAGTAGTATGTATGGCTGAGTGTATTGCGGTATTCTTCTATCCGGTTCATATCTTCTCAAGCGGCAGGGAGGTATATACATACGGTCCTGCAGTAAATCTGATGTATATTTTTTCAGCCATCAATATATGTATTATATGGTTAAGTTCTTTTGCTTTCGGAGAAAAGGTAAGGCTTAGAAGAAAACAGTCGGTGCGTCTGTGGATGGTCATATGGCTGCTTGGAATGGGAGTTCAGGCATTTGATCATTCGCTTCTGGTGATCGGATTTGCCACATCTCTCGGGATCATGGTTGTATTTTTTATGCTCGAGAACCCCGAAGGCTTTATCGACAGTCAGTATGACTGCCTGAATAATGTTGCCTTAAGTGAGTATGTTGATGAGCTTATACAGAACGATGAGTTCTTTGTACTGTGCAGTATAAATCTTGATAACGCTTCCCACAGACAGCGTAATAATGAGAAGGAAGAGAAGCGTATTGCCAAATACATAGAGTATTTTGAAAGGATGAAAAAGGCAAATGTTTTCAAAACACCTGATAACAGTATAGTTCTTGTTTCCGATAATACTCCCGATATGAAGTTTTTGATGGATGATTTCCTGGATGAATTCAGTTCGCCTGTCAGCGGAAGCCAGGACCATTGTATCATTTGGGTTGAAAACAGCTATAATCTGTCATCCTTCGTAGAGATCAAGAAGCTGGTACGATTCTTCAGGAATAAGCGCCGGGTAGATGAGAAGCAGTTCATACATGTCACACGGGAGATGGTAGAGGATTATCAGAGCCAGGATAAGATCAAGAAGGAAATAAAGAGTGCGCTTAAGGAAGACAGGGTAGAGGTATTCCTCCAGCCGATCTATAATACTGAGGAGAAGCGTTATACATCTGCCGAGGCGCTTGTAAGGATCAGGAATACAGACGGTTCTCTCATGCCGCCCGGTCTGTTCGTTCCTGTAGCCGAGGCTACAGGCCAGATCAATGCGCTCGGTCGGAGAGTATTGGAGAAGACCTGTGATTTTCTGGCAAATACCGAGGCAATATCACTGGGTATAGAATACATAGAGGTGAACCTTTCGGTAGTGCAGGCTGAGAAGACAGCGTTGTTTGATGAGATCATGAACACAGTAAGGTATTATAAGGTTTCACCTAAGAGGATAAATCTTGAAATAACCGAAAGTGCTCTGATACATAGCAAGGAAGTTATTATAAATAATATGAACCAGCTGAAAAAAGTGGGCTTTACCTTTGCACTTGATGATTTCGGAAAAGGTGAATCCAATCTTATGTATCTTGTGGAAATGCCGTTTGATATCTTAAAGCTCGATATGGATATGACTAAGGCCTTCCATGTTAACAGAAAGGCCAAGAGCGCGGTTAAGACAGTAAGATATATGGCGAAGGAGATGAATCTTAAGATTGTGGCAGAGGGTATTGAAAACAGGGATGAACTGTTCGCTTTCATGAAGTATGATATTGAATACATACAGGGGTATTATTTCAGCAAACCGCTTCCGATGCCGGAGTTTATAGATTTTGTAAGGAATTTTAATGAGGTGCATAATATAAGTCTTTGATCCTTTAAACAGAAGACAGTTATAAGAGACTGAGAAGATCCTGATCATCGGGTCTTCTTTTTTGCGTCGGGGGAGCTCCATGGATAAAGCGGATTATCCGTGTTGGGAAATTTAAGCACTTTGTAACAGTTTTTAGTAGATGAAACCTGTAAAGTATGATATATTAAATCTGCTGTGCAAAATAAAGGTTTATTAAGGATCGTGAACATGGAAAAGACAAACACCATAATCAAAATGAATAATGTCAGGAAGTCCTTTGACGGAAAGGTTAATGTCATAGAGAACTTAAGCCTTGATATAAATGAAGGAGAATTCGTTACGTTACTCGGTCCTTCGGGCTGCGGAAAAACAACGATACTGCGGATGATCGGCGGATTCGACAAGCCGACTGAGGGGGAGATACTGCTTGACGGCAGTGATATATCCATGCTTGCGCCCAATGAAAGGCCGGTTAATACCGTATTCCAGAAATACGCCCTTTTCCCTCATCTTAATGTATATGACAATATTGCTTTCGGGCTTAAGCTTAAGCAGCTTCCCAAGGCTGAAATAGACAAGAAGGTTTCCAAGGTGCTCGAACTGGTTGACCTTGAGGGCTTTGAGAAGAGGAGTATAACTACCCTGTCAGGAGGTCAGCAGCAGCGTATAGCAATAGCAAGGGCGGTTGTTAATGAACCCAGGGTTCTGCTGTTGGATGAATCCCTAAGCGCGCTTGATTATAAAATGCGCAAGGAAATGCAGCTGGAGCTAAAGAGTATGCACAAGCGTCTCGGAATCACCTTTATTTTTGTAACCCACGATCAGGAGGAGGCGCTTACAATGTCTGACAAGATCGTGGTGCTTGCAGACGGCAAGGTACAGCAGGTAGGAACTCCCGAGGAGATATATAATGAGCCGGCCAATGTTTTTGTGGCGGACTTTATAGGTGAAAGCAATATATTTAACGGAGTCATGACAGGAAAGATGAAGGCTGCTTTTGCCGGAACCGAATTCAGCTGCGTGGACGATTATGAGACGGGTAAGAAAATAGAGGCTGTTATCCGACCCGAGGATGTTACGGTAGTAAAGCAGGGAGAAGGCCAGCTTACGGGAGAAGTCACCAGTACCGATTTCAAAGGTACATTTTATATTACCTTTGTGCAGTGCGGACAGTATGAGATGGAGGTTCACTGCCTTGAGAATTACAGGCCGGGAGAGACTGTGGGACTTTATGTACTTCCTGATAATATACATATCATTCCTTATGATACATCGATCAACAATTTCGAGGGTATGATAGACGGATTCGTGGACGGCAAGGGTCTGTTTATCGTGTTCAGGGATTTCTCTGTGTTCGTTGATGCCCATCATCTGTATCCGGATTCAAGGGTATCTAAGGGCAGGCTTATCGGCATTGACGGCGAGCATATAGATTATCAGGGAAAGAAAGTGGTGGCTTTCTTTCAGCCTGAGGACGGCGATATGTCAGATGATGCCAAGAAGGGTGATGTAGTGGGGAATATAGTATCATTCTATTATATAGGCGATCATTACAGCTATACGATAAGAACGGATAATGAGATAGATTACGTAGTGGATGATGAAGATCTGTGGAACCAGGGTGACAAGGTAAGTGTGATACTTCCAAAGAATAAGATGAAGTACAGGCTGGTTGAGGAAAAGATACAGGAGGTAGCGGATTGAAAAGATTCCATTTAGACAGAAAACAGCTGTCGATCCCGTATCTGATCTATCTTATACTGTTTGTTGTGATGCCGCTATTGGTGGTACTGTATTACGGTTTTACAGATGAAGACGGTAATATATCGTTCACTAACTTCATTATATTCTTTACAAACAGCAAGACTATGGGGACACTTGTCTATTCGCTTGCCATAGCTGTGACAGTTACCATTATATGTCTTTTGCTTGCATATCCCGTTGCATATATACTGGCCAAGGGTAAGTATGCCAGAAAGCATTCCTTTCTTATGATCTTTGTACTGCCCATGTGGATCAATTTTACGCTGAGGATAACTGCGTTAAAGGAGATCCTCACTATGCTTGAGGGTAACCTTGCATATTATCCCTTTATAAATACGGTGATATGTATGGTGTATGATTTCCTGCCGTTCATGATAATGCCCCTGTTTAATGCTCTTACAAAGCTTGACAGCTCGATAATAGAAGCCGGATATGATCTGGGAGCCAATTTCCCACAGGTATTGAAACGTGTTATCCTGCCTCTGACGGTTCCGGGTATTATAAGCGGTATCACCATGGTTTTTCTTCCGGCAATGACCAATTACGTTGTGCTCGATATGGTTTATAACAGTACCTATATCATGGGAAGCCTGATAGGCAGCTACTTCAGTTCTTATGACTGGAACAACGGATCTATAATTTCCGCTATCCTGCTTATGCTTATAGGATTCTTTGCGATATTTACGGAAAGGATAATGAACAGGGTAGAAAAGGAGGAACAGAGGATATGAAGAAATACGGACAGCATATTATAATATGGCTCGTGCTTGCCTTTTTATATCTCCCGATACTTATACTTTCTTTCTACAGCTTTACCGACTCGACGATGATCGGTTCGGTAAGGGGTTTTTCCGTTAATAACTATGTCACACTGTTTACCGAACCGGCACTTATCAGGATGATGTTCGGAACTCTTTCGCTGGCAGTGATAGTAGCGATTCTTTCGGTGCTGCTTGGGACTACAGGTGCCGTGGGAGCATATTACGGCAGGAAAGGCACTCGCAGGACGATAGAAATATTCAATCAGGTTCCGATAGTGAATGCGGATGTCGTAACAGGATTTTCCATTTGTGTATTTATGATAGTTCTGCTTCATATGGATAAGAATACTTATATTCCGCTGATCATAGCCCAGACGGCGCTGTGTACACCGTTTGTCTATCTTTCGGTTACCCCGAGACTTAAGATGATGGATGATTCACTGTATGAAGCGGCCATGGATCTCGGCTGCAATCCGTCGCAGGCCCTCAGAAAGGCAGTACTTCCGCAGATCGGTCCCGGTATCGTATCGGGATTTATGACGGCCATCACTTTATCGTTGGATGATTATTTCATAGCCACTTATACCAAACCCGCAACCTTTGATACAATAAGCACCTATGTTGTAAATGCGACCCGCGGTGCCCAGACAAGCATTAAGACTGCTCTGTGGGCTTTGTCGGCAGTGCTCTTTGTAATAGTTGTACTGGCTGTGGTTATTGCCAATTTAAGAGCGCAGAATGAGGAAGAGGAGAGTGCAAGGCTATGATCGTAAGGAAAGTGATTTATGCTGCATTTGCTGCCATACCCATTATGCTCGCAGGCTGTAATTCAGAAAAGACATCCGATGCCATCGTCTTAAGGGTCAGCAACTGGGAAGAGTATATAGATGAGGGTGATTGGGACGAGGCCATAGAGCTTGAAGACGGTACGGAAATATGCGGTGAGAATAATATCATTACCGACTTCGAGGACTGGTACTTCGAAACATATGGCAAGAGAGTCAAAGTAGAATATTCGACCTTTGGTACCAATGAAGAACTGTATAACCAGATAACGATCGGGGATGTTTACGATCTGGTATGTCCTTCCGATTATATGATGGAGAAGCTTCTGAGAGAAGATAAGCTGGTACCGTATTCAAAGAGTTTTTTTGATGCCTCGGCGGAAAATAATTATTATGCCAAAGGAGTATCGCCGTATATAGATTCCGTATTTGAGAAGCTGTCCGTAAACGGTGAGCCGATTTCCGATTATGCAGCCGGATATATGTGGGGAACCATGGGCGTTGTATATAATCCTGAAGAAATACCCAAGGAAGCAGCCTCTCACTGGGATGTAATACTCGATAAAGACTATTTTAGGAGAATAACTGTTAAAGACAGTGTCAGAGATACATATTTTACGGCTCTGGGTATTGAATATTATGATGAGATAACAGCAGATGATTTCGTTAATTCGGCCGATTACGGGAAAAAGCTTTCGGAGGTGCTGAACCGTACAGATGAGGCAACGGTTATGGGCGCGGAAGATATCCTCTCAAGGGCAAAGGACAATGTGTACTCATTCGAAACAGACAGCGGTAAGGCAGATATGGTGACCGGTAAGGTGGTAGCCAATATACAGTGGTCCGGAGATGCCGTATATACGCTTGATCAGGCTGAAGAAGATGGTATGGAGCTTTATTATGTTATTCCGGAAGAAGGAACCAATCTGTGGTTTGACGGCTGGGTGATGATCAAGGAAGGACTGGAACAGGATCCGGATAAGCAGCAGGCAGCCGAAGCCTTTGTGAATTTTCTGAGCCGTCCCGACAATGCGATACGTAATATGTATTATATCGGTTATACATCTGTCATTTCGGGAGGAGAATCGGATCTTATGTACCAATACATGAATTACTGCTATGCAGCCGATCCGGATGAAGCAGAGGATTCCGAAGATACCGAAGGCACGGAAGAGGAAGAGGGTACGGTGGAATACAGTGAAATAGGATATTTCTTTGAGGCGGATACGGATGAGGCCAATGAGAAATATAGTATAATCACTACTCCCGATCAGCTTGAACGACAGCTGTTTGCCCAGTATCCGCCCAAATCGGTAGTGGATCATGCAGTGGTTATGGACTGCTTTGATGATGAAGCAAATGAAAGGATCAACCGTGCATGGACTAATGTCAGATGTTTTGATCTCGATAAGCTGTTTATCTGGAAATAAGGTGGTTACTGTTCGGAACAGCACAATATTTTGAATATGAACCGAGGAGTTTGTCGGTTAACATAATATGCAAAAGCTCTGATATATGGATTATCAGGGCTTTTGCGTTTGAGAGTTCGCAGATTGTTCACAAATGAAACAAATTCGTAACACAATTTATATGTTATAGTTAACCAATCAATTTTTTCGGAGGGAATCATGAAAAATGAAGAACTTAAATTCAGACATGAAATGAAGCATATCATTACTCCGGCTGACAGGCTGATTCTTAGACAAAGGCTGAATGCCGTGGCAAAGCCCGATCTGCACGCCAGGGACGGAGTATATGAGATACGCAGTTTATATTTCGACAATATATATGATAAAGCGCTTGTTGAGAAGGTTAACGGAATAAACAGGCGGGAGAAATTCAGGATCAGATATTATAATGGCGATACCGGGTTCATACATCTGGAAAAGAAGAGTAAGATAGTTAATCTCTGTAATAAGCAGAGCGCACTGATCACGGCAGAAGAGGCTCAGCATATAGTGGATAACGATCTTGACTGGATGATGGACAGTGACAGACCGCTTGTCAGGGAGCTGTATACCAAGATGAGAGGTCAGGGGCTTAAGCCAAGGACGATTGTCGATTACACGCGTGAACCCTACATATTCGGACCGGGAAATGTCAGGGTAACGCTGGATTACAATTTGCGTACGGGGATGAGCTGTACGGATTTTCTTAATCCAGGATGCGTAACGGTACCCGCAGGTGATCCTGTGGTTATACTGGAAGTGAAATGGGATGAATACCTCCCTGATATTATAAGGGATATTGTGCAGCTTAAGAACAGAAGGACAGGAGGCTTCTCTAAGTATGCCGCCTGCCGGATATATGGATAGGAAATCATGTAAGGGATTCTGTTAAGAGAAAGGAGAGAAGATTATGACATTCAGTGATATCTTCAAATCAAGCTTTATTGAAAACGTAACAAGTGTAAGTATTCTGGACATGGTGATCGCCATGGCACTGGCATTCTGCCTGGTACTGTTTATCTTCTTCGTTTATAAGAAGACTTATTCGGGGGTGCTGTATTCTGCGGGCTTTGGTCCCACAATTATAGCTCTGACGATGATCACACCCCTGGTTATCATGGCAGTAACTTCCCATGTTGTACTTTCCTTAGGTATGGTCGGTGATTTG
>JAEEGL014780142.1_pt1 | contig 14477 bp, 12 predicted proteins | sample 9134231 | NCBI WGS metagenome assembly JAEEGL01 (sample SAMN16246548, study PRJNA631951) | gut metagenome | biome: gut microbiome; feature: rumen; material: fiber-attached | host: Bos | place: Iran: Karaj | collected 2018-10
ATATAGGTGGAAGAATATCTGTTATAACTTTTCATTCCTTAGAGGATCGAATTGTTAAACAAGTATTCAAAAAAGAAAGCGAAGTTGATGAGCTAGTTAAAGGACTCCCTGAGATACCTCCTGAGTATCGTCCTCGATTAGCATTAATCAACAAAAAGCCAATCTTACCAAGTGAAGAAGAATTAAAAGAAAATTCACGTAGTAAGAGTGCCAAATTAAGAATAGTTGAAAGGGTTTGATGTGATATGGCAAACAAACAAGTAAAAAGACAAAAAAGACTAAAAAGAATCCTACGCGGTGAAAGAGCTATCTACTTTACACTAGCATTGATTTTACTTGCAATTCCAGTTTGCAATGTTTATACTAAAGCTATACTATCAGAGAGTAATATTGCTCTAGAAGAAAAGAAAAGTGAAATAAGAAGACAAGAAGATTTAAACGATAGTTTGAAAATGGAAATCTCCGAACTTGCTTCCCTTGACACAATTCAAAATGTAGCTACTGAGTATGGACTAACATATCAAAATGAAAATATTAAAGTAGTTACTAACAACTAATAAGGAGTTAATGCTATATGAAAAGAAAGAAAATGACAATAAACATAAGTTTTGTTATCTTTATTGTAATGGTTCTTTCTTTTTTTTCTATTGTAATAAAATTAGGTATGGTTTCTCTTAGAAAAACAACCGATGGTATCGATTTAAAAGCCTTTATGGAAAATCGAAATACGGAAAAGGAAATCTTACCAGCTACTCGTGGAACTATTTATTCAACCGATGGTGAAGTACTTGCTGAAACCATTAATTCCTATACTGTGGTAGCTTATTTATCCGAATCAAGAACTAAAGATCCAGAAAATCCACAACATGTTGTAGATAAAGAACATACAGCTGAGGCCTTGTCTGGTGTTTTAGGCATGTCTAAAGAATATATCTTAAAATTATTAGATAGTAAAGGATATCAAGTAGAATTAGGACCTGGTGGTAGAGATGTTAACATTGTTGTAAAAAGACAAGTAGAAGCTCTAAATCTACCAGGAATAGGCTTTATCGAAAGTAAAAAGAGATATTATCCAATGACTAACTTTGCTTCTTATACTGTTGGTTATGCTAAAAAAACAGATGATAATCGTTTAGTTGGTGAAATGGGAGTTGAAGGCTACTATGATGGTGAACTAGCTGGTGAAGATGGTTATACTATTTATCAAAAAGACGCCTATGGTTATACAATGCCTAATACTAAAACAATTACTGAACCAGCTAAAAATGGTAAAGATGTCTATTTAACAATTGATAGTAAAATTCAAATGTTTGTTGAAAATGGTATTAAAGATATAACTAGTAAAAATAAAATGGACTGGTTAACATTTACTATTGCTGATGCCAAAACAGGAGCAATTGTAGCATCAAGTTCCAGCCAAAACTTTAACTTAAATACCAAAGAAAACATCACAAGTTACTTAAATCCATTAACTTCATATGCCTATGAACCAGGATCAACAATGAAAATATTTTCATGGTTAGCATCTATGGAAAATGGTTTATATGATGGCAATAAAAAGTATAAATCAGGTACTATTCAAGTAGATGATGCCTTAATCAAAGACTTTAACGGAAAAGGTTGGGGTGTTGTAACTTATGATTATGGCTTTACAATGTCATCTAACGTTGGAGCAACTTATCTAGCTTTAGATATGGGTAGAGAAAAACTATATAACTACTATAGAAGTCTAGGATTTGGTAAAAAAACTGGTATTGCTTTACCAAATGAATTAGCAGGTAATATTAACTTTGTATACCGTACAGAACTTGCAACAGCAGCTTTTGGTCAAGGTATTACAACTATTCCGGTTCAACAGATTCAAGCTCTATCAATTCTTGCTAATGACGGAATTGAAATCCAACCATATATTGTTGAAAAGATTGTTGATCGTGAAACGGGTGAAGCAACTTATCAGCATGAAAGAACTGAACTAGGTCGTAAAGCTCAACCAGAAAACATTGCTAAAATGAAAAAGCTAATGTATGATGTCGTTTACAGTGGTCGTACCGATGCAATGTTCTATAAAACAGAGAACGTTTCCGTATTTGGTAAAACAGGAACAGCCCAATTAGTTGGTGAACATGGTTATATGACCGGAAGTTATGATTATATTCGTTCCTTTGCTGGCTTATTCCCATATGAAGATCCTCAGTATATTATCTATGTTTCTGTAAGAAGATATAATGGAGTATATCGTGATTTTGCTAAAATGGTAAAAAAAGTAATTGAAGAAATTGCTAAATATAAAAATATTACTGAATTAATTGAAAAAGTAGATAATTCAAAAATAGTAAGTATCAATAATTATATTAGTACTGATGCTTCCGTAACAGAAGATAAATTAAAGAAAGCTAATTTAAATGTTATAAAACTAGGTAATGGTAAATACATTATTAATCAATACCCAGAAAAAGGTGCAACTATTGCTGTAGGAACTAAAGTATTCCTAATTACCAATGATACCAAATATAAATTACCTAATATGGTAGGCTGGAGTAGCAGTGAAGCTACAACACTATGTCGTTTATTAGGTATTGATTATAAAATAAATGGCTATGGTTTTGTTAAAGCCCAATCTATAGCAGCAGATACAGAAGTAAAACAAGGTATGAAGATTACTTTAACATTAGAGTAGGAGTGATAAAATGCTAACAATTGATTTTAGTAAAGTAGATTTTTATGAGGTAATAAAGAATAACTATAACGATGAAAGAATGGAAAAAGTCTTATCATCATTACCTGCCGAAGAAAGACGAGTTATTGAATATCGTTCTGGTATTGAAGGAAAAAGACTTACTAGACAAGCAATAGCTGATTTAATGGGAACTACTCTTGATCGTGTAAGAGGATTTGAAGGAAGAGCATTAAGAAGACTTAAACATCCAGCAAGAATCCAAATGATTAATGCAATACTTGATCCAAACTTTGAAATTAACGATCGCGTAAGAGAATTCTATAATAATCCCCCAAGAAAAAAATGATTTATTAAATAAATCATTTTTTATTTCTCTAAATATTTTTTCCAATTTTCAGGATCAGTAACAATATCTTCTGTATCTAATTCAACATCACGACGAGTAAGTATCTCATAGCCATCTTTGGTAACTAATACAGTATGTTCAAAATGAGCACTATTCTCACCATCTTCAGTTTTTATAGTCCAATCATCATCTAACATGTAGATTTCTCTTGTACCAAGATTTAACATTGGTTCAATTGCTATAACATTGTTTTCATGAAGAGTAGGTCCCTTTTTTTCTTCACCAAAGTTTGGTACATCAGGTTCCATATGAACTTTATCACCAACACCATGACCAACTAATTCTCTTACAACTCCTAAGTTATATTTCTTAGCAACTTTAGATACAGCATGCCCAATATCTCCTGTTGTACAACCATCATGAACAGCATTTAAACCAGCCATTAAAGCTTCTTCTGTTTCACGAAGTAATCTTACATCTCTTTCTGATTTTGGTTTACCAACGATATAACTCCATGCTGAATCACCATGGTATCCTTGAAAGCAAGCACCAATATCTAGTTTTAAGATATCTCCTTCTTTAAGTTTAGTTCTACTTGGAATTCCATGAACTACAGTATCATTTAAACTTACACAATTAGCACCAGGGAATCCATATAAACCTTCAAAAGAACATGTACATCCTTTACTTTCAATAAACTTTTTCATTAATAAATCTAATTCTTTTGTTGTAATACCAGGTTGAATAAATTGTTGTATATATTTATGAGTTAAACCAACAATTTTACCAGCTTGTCTTAACTTGTTTATTTCGTCTTCTGTTCTAGTAATAATCATTTTATCCCTCATTTCCTTCATAATTATAGCACAAATATAAAAAAAAGACCTAGATATGTCTATATATATATAGTATAATGGACAAAATTAAAAGAAAGGAAGAGAATTATGAAATTCAGAATTGAAAAGACCATCTTTGACAAAATACCAGATATGTATATTGGAATTGTTGTAGCAAAAGACATCGATAATTCTAAAAAATATCCAATAATTGATCAGCTTTTAGACGAATCAATAAAAGTGGCAGAAAGAAACTTCTTAGACAAAAAAGTTAAAGAAGATGAGAGAATAATTCCATATCGTGAAGCCTTTCAAAAGTTGGATATTAATCCAAATAAGTATCAATGCTCAGTAGAAGCCATGTTTACTAGAATATCAAAAGGTAAACAACTTCCACACATTAATCCCTTAGTAGATTTAAACAATGCTATATCACTTAAATATACATTACCAATGGGAACTCATGATTTATCACGTAGCGATGAAGACATCGAAATGCGTTTTGCTACGCCAAATGATAAGTTTGTTCCTATGTTTGAAACAGAAGAAGATAATCCTGAAGTAGGCGAAGTAGTATACGCTGTAGGCAATACAGTTAGAACTAGAAGATGGACCTGGCGTCAAGGTGATGAAGGAAGAATCGATGAAAACACAAACTATGTTTTCTTCCCAATTGATGGTTTCAAAGGATTTAATGACGATGCTGTAAATAAAGCAGTTGAAGAATTAAATAACACTTTAAAAGAAGTGTTTAACTGTGAAACAATTACTGGTTTTGCTGATAAAGATAATAACGAATTTGAAATCACAATCTAAAAGCTAGTTATCTAGCTTTTTTTATTGTGTTTATATATAAAAAATAGTATAATTTTTCCTGTAGAGAGTTGGAAAAAATATGTTAGAACTTAAAGGAATTACAAAGACTTATGAAGTAGCTGATCAAAAAATAAAAGCTTTAAACAAAGTAAGTATTAAATTTAGAAAAAGTGAATTTGTTTCCATTCTAGGACCATCTGGTAGTGGTAAAACAACACTTTTAAATATTGTTGGCGGTTTAGATAACTATAGCGAAGGAAACCTTATTATTAATGGTGTATCGACAAAGGAATACACTGATCGTGATTGGGATACTTATCGTAATCATCGTGTTGGTTTCGTTTTCCAAACATATAATTTAATACCACATCAAACAGCACTTCAAAATGTTGAATTAGCTTTAACTTTATCAGGTATCTCTAAAGAAGAAAGAAGAGCTCGTGCCATTGAGGTTTTAAAAAGCGTTGGACTTTCTTCGCAAATAAATAAAAAACCAAATCAAATGTCTGGTGGCCAAATGCAAAGAGTTGCCATAGCAAGAGCTTTAGTAAACGATCCGGATATTTTACTTGCTGATGAACCAACTGGTGCCCTAGATTCTGAAACAAGTCTTCAGATTATGGATATTCTAGAAGAAATAGCTAAAGATCGTTTAGTTATTATGGTAACTCATAATCCAGAAATAGCAGTTAACTATTCAACTAGAATTGTTAAATTATTAGATGGTGAAATAACTGATGACTCTAATCCATATGATGGACGTTCTGAAGAAGAAGGTTTTACTTCTAAGAGCCAAAAAACAAAAAAGACTTATATGAATTTCAAAACCGCTTTTGGTTTATCATTAAATAACTTAATGACTAAAAAAGGAAGAACTCTACTAACAGCATTCGCTGGTTCAATAGGAATCATTGGTATTGCTTTAATCCTTTCATTATCACATGGAATCAATAAATTTATTGAAAGAACTGAAGAAGAAACTCTAAGTCAATATCCATTAATAATTCAAAAAGAATCCGTTGATATGGCTAGTTTATTACAAACTTTTGCCAGTAGCCAAGAAGGCGAAGAACATGATGATAATAAAATTCATGTAACACCTATTATGGGTGATTTATTTGAAACAATGTCTCAAAAAGTAAAAAGAAATGATATGCAGGATTTCAAAAAATATATTGAAAGTGGAAAAACCAAGATTAATGAATACACTTCAGCAATTGAATATGGATATGAAGTAACAATGAACCTTTATGCAACTAATACCGATAAAATAGTAAGAGTAAATCCTACAACCGTTTTAGATGTTTTAGGTTTCAATGCGAGTGGTGTAGCAAGTGTTTATGGTTCATACTTATCTAATTATGATGTCTTTGCAGCAATGATAGGTAATGATGATTTAATGAAACAACAATACGAAGTTGTCGAAGGTCGTTGGCCAACTAAGTATAATGAAGTAGTTATTACAGTTAATGAAAATAACGAAATATCCGATTATACATTATATAGTTTAGGTTTCTTAGACCAAGAAGAATTAAAAACCAAGTTTGCTGATTTAATATCTGGTAAAGATGTTAAATTTGAATTTAGTGCTTTTGATCCAAAACAAATTGTTGGAACTAAATTCAAAATGCTATTAAACACAGATTACTATGCTAAATCTAATGGTGTTTGGTTAAATCATGAAGATGACCAAGCTTATATGAAAAAAGTACTAGCAGATGCTGAAGAAATTGAAATCGTTGGTATTATAAAACCAAATTCTAATGGTTTAGGTAGTGGAGCAAGTTATGGCTTAGTTCTATATAAACACGAATTAATGCAACATTTAATTAATAGAATTAATGAATCAGAAATTGCTAAAGAACAACTAGCTAATCCAAAACATAATGTTTTAACAGGTACTAGCTTTGATGTAACAACATTTGATATGTCTAGTTTAACTGCAGAACAAATGGCAGCATTAAAGAAGATGTCTCAAGAAGAAATCGCTGCCTATATGAAATCATTTACTGCTGGTACAGGTAGTTATGAAGAAAACCTAAGAAAACTAGGAATTGCTAGTATTGATAATCCTGATTATATTTATATCTATCCAAAGAACTTCGAAGCTAAAGAAGAAATAACAAATATAATAGCTAAATATAATGAAGGTAGAGATGAAACTGATCAAATAGAGTATTCTGATATTGTTGGTATTATGATGAAATCAGTAACAAGAATCGTTAATGTAATAAGTAAAGTCTTAATAGCATTTGTTGCTATAAGTTTAATTGTTTCTAGCATTATGATAGCTATAATTACTTATATTTCAGTTATTGAAAGAACCAAAGAAATTGGTATCTTACGTGCTATCGGAGCCTCTAAAAAAGATATTTCAAGAGTATTCAATGCTGAAACCCTTATTGAAGGTTTAACTGCTGGTGTTATGGGTATTGTAGTAACATTATTACTAAATATACCAATTAACATTATCATTAAAGCAACAACCAAGATTAAACATTTAGCGGTTCTTCCATTAGATGGGGCTATTATATTAATTATTATTAGCGTCTTATTAACAATAATCGCTGGCTTCATACCTGCTAAGATAGCATCTAAAAAAGATCCAGTAGAAGCTTTAAGAACAGAGTAGAAATACACTGTTCTTTTATTGTAAAGTAAAATCAAATTCAATTGTAATACATCTCTAAAAATAATATAATTAAGATAGTAGAGGTGGATTATTATGAAAAGGTCCTACATATACGTATTAGTTATCGTTTTAACAATAGCATTAGTTTCTGCCGATTATTTAATGGGTAAAGATCTTCAAAAGATAACTGGCGATGAGCAATACAAAGCAGTCGATTCTAAAAGACCAGAAGTAAAGCTAGCTACTGTTTCAGGAATAATTAGTATTAAAAATGAACAAAATAGTGATGAAAGCATTATCTATGATTACAAGCTTACAATAGAGGGGCTTGAAGGCGCTTATCGCTATAGATCTAATGATGTCGAAGGTTACTTAATCTTCACAGCTAATGGTCAAGCCACATTTAAATTAAAAAGTAATGAATCAATTGAAATATATGAAATCCCAGTGGATAGTGACTTCGCTATTGAACAAGAAACAACTAGAGATGATTACATTACTAAAGTAAATCAAAGAGAAGGCAATACATTTAGTTCTAAAATCGATGAAGACAATAGTATCGTCTTTAATAATGCTCCAAAGCATGAAACAGAAGAACCTGAAAAAGAGGAACCTAAAGAAGAAGAAAAACCAGCTTCGGAAGAACCAAAGGAAGAAGAACCAAAAGAAACGAAACCTACAGATCCAAAAGATATTCCAAATACTGGTTCTAGAGAAGGTTTAACCATAATAATACTAATATCTGTTATAGTAGTCGGTTTCATCTTTAAATTGGTAAGAGTTAAAAAGTATGAGTAATCATACTTTTTTATTTTAAAAACTTATAACTTTTAGTATAATAGTAAACCAAAAGGATGATAAGTATGAAAAAACAACTTCATATTCTCGAAGGTTTATTAATTCTAACTGTAATTCTTTTATTAGGATTATTAGTAATTAAGTTCATCTATCATATTAAACATGAACATGTTGATACAACCTATATGTGGAATATCAATTTCTCTAATCTAACTGTTACTGAAGGAAGTAAAACAGGTAAGATTAGTTTAAATAATAACACTATCGATTTAGATGTAACACTAAATAACGAAAAAGAATTCTATGAGTTTACGATAGATATTAATAATAAAGGAACTTTAGATGCTGAAATTACAAATATTAATTTAAATGCAGATAACCCTGATAATATCTTAAAATATCAAGTAACATATCTAAATGATGTATCAATTGATAAAGGAGATATTCTATCAGCCGAATCTTCAAAGACCATTAAAATAAGGGTAGAATATCCAGAAAATAACCAAAAAGAAACCAAAGCAACAACCCTTAAGCTATCCTTATATATCGAATATTCTTCTATTTACTAAATATATATCTTATATTATAATTAATATAATAGAAAGATATAGGTAAAGTCATGAAAGATAATATAAAGAAATCTATAGATATTTCCATGATTTCTATAGATATCGTATTTCTTATATATACTATTATTATGTTTATCTTAAAAGAAAAAATACCGTCATTAATTTATCCAATTAATGCGTCTTTTTTCATGATTTTAACTTTTGTTTCTATCTATTTATTAGGATATAAAAAAGACAAAAAGAATCGAGCTAAGATCAAAGTAACAAACTATTTAATAATAATTACCTCACTTTATCTAGTAACGATCTATCTAGCAGGTAATGCAACGAGTTTTATTAGAAGAGATTTTAAAATATTAAATATCATTTATTTAATTATTTACTTTATAACCCAAGAAATAATAAGATATGTACTTTATAGTAAATGTAATAAGAATTCAATTCATCAATACTTATTAACCCTAAACTTTATCTTTCTAGACGTCTTAGTATTATCTTCCTTTAGCCCAGTACATAGACTAGTTTTACCTAATTTTTTAACTATTATCTTTGTATCTTTACTAAAGAATTCCATTCTAGGTTATACAACCTATAAATTTGGTTATAGACCTTGTTATGTCTATTCTTTTGTTATGACTTTATTGCCATTAGCTCTTCCTATCTATCCGAATTTAGGAAACTACTTAACTTTAGTATTCTCTATAATTACAACAGCAATCGTTTTCTATAATATCAGTAAACCAATTAGAAAAGCTGATGAAGAAACCGTTAATAAATACCAAAAGAGTTTTGGTTTCTACTTAGAAAGAGGATTACTTGCTTTTGTAATTATTATCATTCTTTTAGTATCAGGTATTTTCCGCTTTAGTTTAACTGCAATTGCTTCTGATTCAATGTATCCAGCTTTGAAAAAAGGAGACGCTGTTTTACTTGAAAAAGTAGATAAAAAGAACAAAGATAAACTTAAAGTAGGGGACATTGTTGCCTTTGAAGAAGATGATACTGTTGTAACCCATAGAATACTATCTATCGAGGAAGAAGAGGGCGTAGAACAAATTGTTACAAAAGGTGATAATAATTATACAAAAGATGTTACAAAAAAGACAAAAGATGATATAATAGGTATAGTAAGATTTAAAATACCACTACTAGGATATCCTTCTGTAGAGATATCAGAGATTAGAAAGAATAAATAAGGGAGTAGAGCACTATGAGTAAAAAAACCAAGTCCTTACTAATAATAATCGCTTTAATCATATATGCTGTTATTATTGTTATCTCTATTATAAATAAATTAACTGGTCCTGCAATTGTCTTGGGAACACTTTTTGTTATACTTACAATTTGCCTTGGAATCTATCTCCGTGAAGAACCAGATGAGTTCTCAACTTTTATCAAGAATAAAAGAAGAATTCTAAAAACTTATAATTCTATAATAGTTGAAGTAGAAGATATTCCTAATATCGCTGGTAAAAATATCATTAAAGTTAAATCAATTGAGGATTTAGTTGATGCTCAATTAGAATTAAGAGAGCCAATTTATTATAAGAATGATAATGACTCTTGCTTTTTCATGTTATTACATTATAACGAAGCATGTATTTATATTTTGCGAATGAATGATGATGTAGTATCACCAACAGAACAATCAATAAAATACATGAAAGAAGAACCTGATCAAAAAGAAAAAGATAGTAGTATTCTAGAGAACCTAGAAAACACCATCGTTTATAAATTAGATGAAATGCGAAGTTTTAAGATTTCACCTATTAGAAATGATGTAGAAGTAAAGGTAATTGATGATACAGCAATTAAAGCAGAAATAGAAAACAATAAAGAAAATAGTATCACTAAAGAAGACTTAGAAGAAGAGATTTCTAAAACAATGTATATCAAGGACTTAAAAGCCAAAATGGCTGAATTAGAAGAAGCTGAAGAAAACAGAGTCCTTGAAGAACAACAAAACGCTGCAAAAGAAGAAGCATTAAGAGAAGAAGAATTAAAAGAAGAACCAGAAACTCGTGTTAGTCGTGCAGCTAAGAAAGCCGCTAGTAAAGCTGCTAAGAAAAAAATTATTAGAAATACTCATACTTCAAGAAGAACATCAAAATACAAAATGAAATAAAAAGTGATAAAATTATCACTTTTTGTTGATTAAATAGAATAGAGAGGGAAAGATTATGTTTGACATTAAAAAAGAACTTAAGTATATACAAAAAATATTTCGTTATCTAAAGTTAGAACCAATAGAAGAATGTGGCATTACTACTTTTTTAAATGATGATGTAGTCTTTGCTAAGACGGCTTCTAACCAATACTTAATAAAAATAACACCTGAGGATGCAATGTACGAAAGAAACTATGCCGAAAATAAGGTAAATAGAATAAAAGCTCTTGAAAGTATTGATAGTAATGGCGTTCATGCTATTTTCCCAATTAAGTTTAATGATAAATACTTTATTGGTTATAAGAACCGTGAATATGAAATCTATAACTTTAGGTTAACAAGACATCTAACTAAAAAGGAAGTTACACCAAAGTTTTTAAAGAGAATAGCTACATCACAAGCTATAATCCATAAATTGAATATCAAACTTGATCTACCTTGTGATTATTGCAAGATTGATATAAAGTTTGAAAAAGTATTAAAAAAACTTAAAAAGCATTATAAAGACGCTTATGATATTATTTATGATAACATTTATCATTTAGAAGAAATTCAAGGACATTATAATAAGAACTTAAAATATGCTGTTAATAATCTAGTAGTAGGTTATGATTACTATGATCTAGATAATATTGACTGGATTGAAAACTATATGTTCTTAATCGATTATCGTAATTGTAATAAGATTAATCCAGCTGTTTCCTTAGCTGAATCTGCTTATTATTTTGCCTATATTGATGGCCAAATTAATTACCAAATCTATGAAGATTATATTAAATATTACACTAAGAGATTTGGACCATTAACATTCGATTATAAAGAAGCTTTATTTGTTGCTTTAAATAAAAAATTAGAATTCTTAAGTGTTTTACTTGAAACAACAATTAAAGAAAAAGAAGATAATAGTTTAAGAATTAAAGAATTAGTAGCTGAAATAATCAACTATGATGATTGCATTAACGAAATGTATAATGCCTATATTCGTGCTGTAAAGAAGAAATAATTTAGATTATTATTTGGTATAATATAGTTCACAAGCAAGAAGGAAAGCGTGATATTATGAAAAAAAGTAGAGTGATATTTACTGTTATAGTCATGATGCTTATAATAGCATGTTTCGTACTTGCTAAAGTGTTCAATGACTTGAAAAAGGAAACAACAATAAAAAATGAAATCAAAGAAATCGTCAGTGCTTTTAGCACAAAGAATATTGATGATGACAATGTGAATGCTTTATTAGAAAAGAGAACTTATAATAAAGGAAATTATCATGAAGTAGAGGATTCAACTAAGAATTATTATAAAGACTTATATAGTTATCTAAAAAACATTAATTTCCTAATGGATGATGATAATTATAATAATTACTTAACGGTAAAGAATATTAGTGAAGATGGACCAACATTTGCTAAATCGATTAGCAATATTCAAACAACCAAGGCTCAATTAAATGACAAATATGCTGAATTTACTAATCAGTTAACTAATGAAACAAAAAAGATTTCTTACATCTTTGATAAAGATATTGATTCATATTACAAAAATTTATATTTAGAATTCATTGATGAATATGCACCATCAACCTTAGCTAAAGAAGTAGAAAAGAAGTACAATAAAACAATTAAAAAAATAGAATTATATAATGATGCTTTTGCATTCTTAACAGCTAATGAAGCCCATTGGCAAATAACTGATGATGTAATAACCTTCGATGATACTATCCTTTACGAAAGTTATAAAGAAATAACTGATAAAATAAGTAATATAACAAAAGAAATTGAAGAAACTAGTTAACACACTAGTTTTTTTGTCACTTTATAGTCACTTAAATAATTTATAATAGATAATGGAAAGAGGAGTTTATATGGAAATTTTAAAAGTAGAACACTTATCTAAATATTATGGAAAAGGTACAACAGAAGTAAAAGCTTTAGACGATGTATCTTTTACCGTTGAAAAAGGAGAATTCGTTGCTATTATTGGAGCATCTGGTTCTGGTAAATCGACACTTTTACATTTAATAGGTGGCGTAGATCGTCCAACTAGTGGAAAAGTATTTATTGAAGGAAATGATATCTTTAGTTTATCAGATGACAATTTAGCAATATTCAGAAGAAGACAAGTAGGTTTAATCTATCAATTCTATAACTTATTACCAATCCTTAATGTTGAAGAAAACATTACTTTACCAATAGAACTAGATGGTAAAAAAGTTAATCAAAAAGAATTAGATGAATTATTAAACACATTAGGATTAACTGAAAGAAGAAAACATCTTCCTAATGAATTGTCAGGTGGTCAACAACAAAGAACCTCTATTGGCCGTGCTATGATTGCCCATCCAGCTATTATCTTAGCTGATGAACCAACTGGTAACCTAGATTCTAAAGCTTCTGATGAAATAGTAGAATTATTAAAACTATCTAATAAAAAATATAACCAAACAATCATTATGATTACTCACAACTTAGAAATAGCTAATGCAGCTGATCGTATAATTAAATTAGAAGATGGAAAAATAGTAGGTGAGTAATATGGACTTACTAAAAAAACTAACTAAAAAGGATTTATTATTAAATAAAAAAAGAACAGTTGTTACTATTATCGGAATTATTCTATCTGTAGCTCTAATTACCGCTGTAACAACAATGTTTACCAGTCTTTATAAAACTTTAATTAATTTGGAGATATCTGAATTTGGTAATTTCCACTTATCTCTAGTAGATGTTAAAAAAGAAGATTTAAAATATATTACCGAAAATAGAAATATTGAAACTTACCATCTAATCGAAGGTATTGGGTATGCTGATTTAAAAGAATCTAAAAACGAAGCTAAACCATATCTATATATAGCAGGTTTTACCCAAGATTCATTAGAAAACTTATCGGTAAATCTAATTGAAGGACGTTTGCCAGAAAACGACCATGAAATAGTAATTCCTAATCACTTAAAAACCAATGGCCGTGTTGAATACAAAGTAGGTCAAAAACTTACTTTAAAAGTTGGTAAAAGGGTTGGCAATGGTACTGAACTTAATCAACAACAACCATATGGAGAACCATTTAGAGAAGAAGTTCCCGAAGAAGAAAGAGAGGAACCTGCACCAGCTGAAGAAACACCTACAGAAGAACAACCAACTGAAGAGGAATTATCAAACGAAGTAGTTGAAGAAGAATATCATGAAGAGATAATTGATACAAAAGAATATACTTATACAATTGTTGGTATAGTTGAAAGACCAGCAGATAGTGTCGAACCATATATTGCTCCTGGTTATACATGTATTACCAAAATAGATGATATTAAAAACCGAGCAATGGTTTATCTTAGATTAACAAATAAAGCACTTCAAGCACCAGAAGAAACAATTGCCAGTCTTCTAGATATTAACCCAAAGATTTATTATAAATACTACCATTTATTATATGATCCAGAAAACAAAGAAGAAATGGCCAAAATAGAAAATGAATTGAATAAGGCTCGTTTTGAAGTAGGAGATGCTAATCATTATTTAATGAGCCTAGAAAAAGGAATTTTAAAAAGTGACCAAATAAAAACCTTTGGCTTTATCGTGTTTGTTGTTTGTTTAATAATTGTTTTAACTTCTGCTTTCTGTATTAAAAATAGTTTTGATA
>JAEEGL015284617.1_pt1 | contig 14477 bp, 10 predicted proteins | sample 9134231 | NCBI WGS metagenome assembly JAEEGL01 (sample SAMN16246548, study PRJNA631951) | gut metagenome | biome: gut microbiome; feature: rumen; material: fiber-attached | host: Bos | place: Iran: Karaj | collected 2018-10
AACGCGCGTCGGAACGTTTCGGCGTCCTCCCGCAGAACGCGATCATGATCGGCGACCGCCTTGCGACGGACATCGCCGCAGGCGTCAACGCTGGCACGCTCACATGCCGCATCGTCGGCCCAGGCGCCGACCTTGCAAGCTACGCCCCAGTCACTCCGACATTCACATGCGACAATCTTGGAGAACTGCAGGAACTCTGGAGCTAAATCAGCGGTTGATGAGAATTGAAGCGCCATGCCGTTCCGAATCTGCTTCACGGCACGGCGTAGCCGCTCTGTTCCACACTTTGGATTTGCGATTTTGAACCGTGATTTACAGGTGCAAACAATCTAAGATTGCCTTAACGACGGCGTTGGCGAGGATGTCGTAGCCATATTCGCTGAAGTGGCAGCCGTCCTTCTGGTCTGCCCGAAGCGTGGCTGCGACTGAATAGAGGTCGTTCATTGGAATGTCCATTTCGCGGCAGACTTTAGCGGCTATGTCGTTGTATTCTGCGATGCAGTCAGTTGTGTAAAACGTCTCATAATAGAGCGGAACTGGCGTGCTCAATGCGAAGACGACATTTCGAGCGTGTGCTTGAATGTCAGCGAGAATCGTTCGTGTGTTTTCCTCGTACTCCTGCGCTGTCGTGCGGAGGCGGTATCCCATGGATTCGACGATTCCGATGCGTTCCGCTATTGGGCGGGAATCCAATTGTGCCTTCTGGGTGCTGTAGAAGAAAATATCCTCCTTTTCATTGATGAAATGGTGGTCCCAGATGCCGAAATTGACATGGATGACATCCCATGGAGTGCTGCCGAGCCACTCGCCGATGTGGCCGCGTTCGCGCAGATAGAATTCCGACGGGCCGCAGTTGCATTGCGGCCTTGTGACGAATGCCTTGCCTTCCAGTTTCTTCTGCACAAACGGTGTGTAGCCGAGCGAGATTGAATCGCCAAGCAGAAGCACTCGCGGCAGCGACGAACTGTCGCATTTCGCGAAAGTGCCAATGGTGTCTTTCCTTTCCCAATCCATTTCCATGTCCTTTATGCGTAGAGGTAATTACTAAAATATAATGGCAAAAGACGTTGAGTTATAAAAAAGCAATTATACGTTAATTAGGCGATCTTGAATTTAAAGAGCGGAATCTCAGGCATGGGAATGCTTTCATCCATGTTGCTGAATAATACCATCTGCGACAGTTTTTTGAAGCAATCCTGCTTGACTTGCAGTCCATTTTTAAGTAAATTATCCATTGAGTTCTTTCTTTAGCGGGCTTTTGTTTGATGTTGTTAGTTCACAATAGCACACAAATCGAAGAATTCAATTTCAAAGTCCAAAAGAAACGTTTTTTGATAATGTTAATGTTAACAACACAGTTTTGATATTACCTCTGCATAATATATGATGGAGTAATTAAAATGGAACCATCGATGTCCAAAAGCACAGTCACATTGTTTCCGAAGATGGCAGCCATGCTCAAGCAGCTTGAGGAGAAGCTGACGCTTGCAATCACGGTGTTTTCGGGAAAAAGAGGAATCAGGAAGAAACGAATTCTCATTACATGCCTTCTGGCCAGTGCCTGCCTTTTCGCGTTTGAAGAGGTCAATATACTCCGAAACACGAATTTCGAGGTAATGGAGGGCGACTACCTGCCATATTGGTCAACCGGCCCGCTGGGCTGTGTGCAGACTGGCGACTTCCTGAACGTGCTTCCTGGAGAGGCTCCTGATGGCGGGAATGCTCTCCGCATGACGTTCGACGGCCGCCTGGAGACATTCCGCCAGCTGAAAATCAAGCTTGTCGCTGGGGAGCGCTACCGCTTCGGGGCGTTCGTGCGCACCAGTGGCCTGGAGACACCCATCGCCAATCTGCGTGTCTGGAACGCAGGCTGGCAGGGCGAAATCAGTTCCAATATCCAGTTGCCGCGGGACACGCATGGCGAGTGGGTGCGAGTCGAAGGCGAAGGCGTTTTGCCGGATTCAAACAAGAACATTTTCCCGTATGGCGGCGCCTATACCTATGGACTGTATGCGAAACTGGCGAAGGGGCAGGTGGATTTCGCCTGTCCCTATCTGATACCGCTCTCCGAGGCGGCGATGGCAGGCTCCCGTGTCCCTGATTTCAAGGGCCGCGCATTCTACCGCATCGTGCCCGTCAGGCCGCTGTTGTGGAAGATTCCCGAGAATGACCAGCGGATGACATTCTTCATCCCTGGCATTCCCGAGCAAACTGACGCCGCTCTCGCGAATTACGAATGCGCCATCCAAGTGCGCATGGCCGACGATGACGATTTCTCAGAATGGCGGCGCGCACCTCTTGACGCGTCCAAGACGGCCGTCATTGATCTCGGCTATCTCCCGCCTGGAGAGGGCATGCTTCGAGCCGCACTCGTCCCTAAGGGCAAGACGACGCCGCTCTTCCAGAATGAATACGCCATACGCGTCATTCCACCGCTGCCGCAAGTGACGTTGAAACGTCGCAACAATATGGTCGCCGACATTCTCGAAACCGACCTTCGAGACGGCGAGACCACGTTCGTCAATCCACGCGACGGCTGGGTCTTCATCGGCTTCGACAAGCCTTGCCCTGGAACCACTGCCACCCTCGACAACGACTCAGAACCCGTTCTGCTTCACCGCGACGGAGAGCCTTCCGACACGATGCGGCTCCTCGCCGCTGGCACGCATACCCTCCGTATCGCCAACACGCCAGCGTCGGGGGGACGCCTCTCGATTCGCACAGTGCCGCAACTGATGCTCTATGCGCTTGACATCGCGCCGAAACTTGTCATTGCGGACTTCAGGTACGACCTTCCCTTCTTCAAGCGGCACCTGCTCCATTCCGTCAATGTCTTTGGCACCGAAAACTGGACACCTACTTCCAACTACCATCTGTCCATCGACCGTGAACTGGCTTCCCGCGGCATGAAGATTCTCGGCAGCGAGCATCTTATTTTCACGGACGATATCGATGGCTTCGTGGAGAAAATCCGCAACAATCCCTCCCTGAAACGAAATTGGGGCGTGAATCTCGACGAGATGCTGATTACGGATCCAGGGGCCCTGACTGGGATTTCCGAGATGCTATGGCATCTGGTGACTCAGGAGAAGCGTGTCAATGTCTGGAGTTGCGGCATAATGAGCGAAAAGACCTTCTTGCCGAACTTTCAGCAGAATATGCTCTCGGCCACATCGAATGTCTCCCGCAGCGAGGGAAAACTGTTCCTTGAGACGTATATTGGCACGAAACGCACTGAGGCGGAACTCGACAAGGAGCTGGAAAAATACGCCACGCATCTCGAATTGTCCCGCCGCATGACGCCTGACGCCGCCACGCGTTTCATGATGGTTATGAGCGGCTACACCACTCCAGAGGACTGGTGCATTAACAACTATCCCTCCGCCGACATCAAGGTTGCCTTCGATCGATTCTTCCGCCTGCTTGCCACCGATCCGCGCATGGACGGCCTTTACGGTACAGGCTGCTATAGCATCTTCCATTGCGACGAGGAACTCGTGCGCTGGATCGGACGCCTCATTCGGCACTATTGCGTCGATGGCAATACGGACTCCCTTGCAGAGAAATTCGGCTTCGCCTATCTCCCTGGCCATCTCTTGGACGGCGATTTCGAGGAGGGCTTCACACGTTGGGAAGCCAGCCCCGCTGAGCATGAATCGCTGGTGGTCAAGAACATTCCAGGCTTTGCTGTTGAAGTGCAACACCGCCATACGACCGCTGGTGAATGCGACAATGTTGCGCTCTTCACCCGAAGCGCCGAAAAGCCAAATCGCCTGATGCAGACCGCGACCAGGCTGGTTCCTGGCAGACTCTACTGCCTCTCGTTCGTGGTCGTCGATTACGACAAACTCCTCGACCGCAAACGTCCCGCGCAAAAGGCCGTTCTGGACGCCACAATCACCAACGCGGAAATCCTGCCCGATGTCACTTCAATGCGCGTTTGGCCACGCACGGGCGTCTCGAAGAACATTCGGCGTATCGTCTTCCGTGCCCAAAAGGAAACCGCCACCATCACATTCTCCGACTGGACGAGCGCAGACGAACCCGGCGGACCCGTCGGCGCGCGTCAGACTCTCAACTGGGTCGGCCTGCGCCCGTATTACGCAGAAGCGGAAACGCCCTGAATAATCCCCCGTTGTCATCGGGACGCAAGATCATTAGAGGATTGCCTTCCACTATATATGCGGCATGACGTCCCTTGGCATGGCGGGCTCGTACTTTCCGCCTGTCTTTTCGAGATGTTCCTTTTGGGCGGCTGCGAGAAGCTCTGGCCGCTGCATGAGCCGCACGGCGGCGAGAGCCATCGCCTTTCCTGCGTAGAGCATGGCGCGGTGAGCGTAGCCGTTCTTGCCCTGCGATACGGTCTGCCAACTGTGGTTCGGAGTGCCTGGAATCCAGCAGCCGACGTGCATCTGCACGGTGGGGCAGTTCCAGCTGACGTCGCCTGTGTCGGTCGATCCGAAATGCGGCGCGATCTGGTCTGGAAGAGGCTGTATGCTGTCTGGATAGAGCGGCATGTCTGGAGTGCGGTCGATGATGGCCTTCGCCATCTCCTGCGCAAATGAAATGTCATTTGCATCAGGTTGGGGGAGAGGAACATCCAGCATCGCCTGGTGAAGCGTCCGCTGAAGAGTCGGAATAGTGATGAGATTGGAGCTTGCGGATTGGAATTCGCTTGAGAAAGTGGTTTCAGTGGCGAGTGCTGCTCCTTGCGCGCACAGATCGACCCTTTTGCAGAGGGCGTTCAAGTCCGCGTTGTCCTTTGCGCGCATCATGTACATGACTTCGGCGTGCGGCTGGACGATGTTCGGCGCGTCGCCGCCAGAGTCCGTTATCGCGTAGTGGACGCGGTTGTCGTATGGAATGTGCTCTCGGAGGAAGTTGACGGCGACGTTCATGAGTTCCACGGCGTCGAGCGCGCTCCGCCCTAGATGCGGCGCCGCGCCTGCGTGTGAGGCCCGTCCGTCGAATCTATACAGGATGTTGCAGCAGGCTAGGGAAGGGCGTGTCCGCACTGCCCAGAAGCGCTCTGGATGGCCGCCGAACGCTGCGTCAAGCGAGTTGAAGACGCCTTCGCGCGCCATGAACGCCTTGCCGCTGCCGCCCTCTTCGCCAGGGCAGCCAAGGACCTTTACGGTTCCCTTCGCGCCGCTTGAAAGCAGATATGCCTTGACGGCGAGGGCGGCGGCGACGGCGTCGCCAGCGTAGATGTGGTGTCCACAGCCGTGTCCGTTTTCTGTTCCCTCCTGCTTGATTTGGAACGGTTTGAGTGCCTGCTGGCTTTGGCCCGAAAGGGCGTCGAATTCGGCGATGAATCCGATTTCAGGATGGCCAGAGCCGAAAGACGCGATGAACGCCGTCGGAATGCCCGCAACGCCTTCCTCCACGGTGAAGCCTTCGGAGCGCAGGAACGTTTTGATGGCTTCGGAGGATTTGTACTCGCGGAAGGCGAGTTCGGGATTGTCCCAGATGGTGTCGGCGAGTTGGATTATCCTTTCGCTGGCATTGTCAATTGCGGAGAGGAACGATATGTCTTCTTTCATTGTTTGTCGTTTGAGGCGCAGTCGCAGATGTTCGAGTATTTCACATTGATTTTAAGGTCGGGGCGGAGGTCGTCTATTGCCTTTCCGTTTGGATTGCGGTTGACGATGTTGCTGATGGTGGAGTTGACGAGTCCGCCAGGCATGTAGAGCGAGCATCTTGTGTTAGTCACTAGATTCGAGATGTTTATGTTGAAGAGGGAATACTCCTGCTGGTCACCGTACTTGCAGCCTGGTTCGCCAATTTCTCCAGGATATCCGCCGACGAGAATGCCTGCGCATCCGTGGTGGTCGTCTGGCGATGTATCGACGATGTTATCGACGCTTACATTGCGGATTTCCGCACCGTCGGTAGCAAGGAAGCGCAGGATTGCGCAACCGCCCGCAGGATAGGCCAGAATGTTGCGGATGATGACGTTGCGGGTGCCCTTCTCGCGCTTTGTCCAGTCGTTTCCCATGACATGGGTGCTGTAGAGTTCGCCGCCCTTGTGCATTTTGAACTGAGAGGCGATGGCGGTGAGCGCGACTACGTCGTCGCCAGTGGTTCCCGTGATGTCCGAAATGATGACGTCATGGCATCCGTTTCGGAGGTTGATGCCGTCCTGGTTTTCGACATTGTGCTCTGCGCCGTCGATGACACGCGTCATGCAGGCCTTGAGTTCGATGTGGCTCAGATTCGCGAAGGAGCATGATTCAAGCGAGATGGACCATGCGTGTGGCTCGACGATTCGTATGTTCTCGATGCTGAGGTGGTCAACGTTCGCCATGAGGATTCCGATGTTGCGCCAGTCGCCTTTCTGCGATTCGCCTTCCTTTCCAGCGTCCGTGCCATAGCTGTGGCGGTGGAAGTCATCGAATGTGGGATTTGCGGAGCCTGTGAAATTCTTGGGGCATGGGCAGCCGAGAAACTTGCTGCTGTCGCCAGTGGAGCGCGGATGGTCGGCGCCTTCGAGGACGGCGTTGCCGACGCCCTTTATATGTATATTGGATATAGGGGCGGGCTCTTCGATTCCGATGCCGCAGTTTGCGCTGCGGAAGAAGTTGTCGCGGCATCTGTCGGAGAGTTTGATTTTGCAGTTGCGGATTATGACGGTGGTGTCGGCGGGCAGGAGTATGGCTCGGTCGAGAAGCCACCAGTCGCGTTCAGGCTCGATTTCGGATTCTCGCCGTGAGATTACGACGACTCTGCCGCGCCTGTCTCTGATGGCCGCCTCGATTCTGTCGTTGTCGCTTGCGCCACTGTAGTCGTTCACATTAATCATTATATATAACTCCTTGATTATAAACTAGTTATTCAAAATGCAGGAACCTGTGCATCACGTTGACATGCCCCCAGTTGGTCTCATTGGCGGTGTCAGGGTCGTCCAACACGGAGTCAGAATACTGCAGGAGCAGTTCCTCCTTGCCGTCTGGATGCTTCAGCGGCAGCATGTTCGAGTAGTAGCAGCAGACCTTTTCGGGCTCCAGAAGGATGCCGTCGTCCCAATTCAGGCCGTCCTTTGACGTGTATATGGCCTGCCCCTTCCCGAATTTTGAGTCGCGGAAGGCGCGTCCATGAATCACATAGCCGTCGCCGAGGCGCGAGATTTGTATGTTTCGGATGCCTTCTTTCAGGCGGACGGAGGGCAGGCGTCTCCAGCTGCGGCCAAGGTCGTCGCTGACGCTTTCCGCGAGAAGGTACCCGTTCCAGATGTCGTTGGCGTAGGCGACGAGCGAGCCGTCTGGACGGAACTGAAGCGCACCGTACGCATGGCCGATCGTCTCGATATCGACCACGCTTTCAAGATGGAAGGACTTTCCGCAGTCGTCGCTGACGAACAGGCGGTAGAGGTGCTCTGGCTTCGTGGCGACGTGCTCTGGATTGCACAATTGCAGCACATAGATGACGCCGTCGCGGACGACAGCGTCGTAGATCCTCCCCTCCCATGGGCTGAACTCGAATGGCTCTGTCCACGTCTTGCCGAAGTCATGGCTCTGGACGACCATCTGCGACGCCCACGGCTCGCAGCATATCGCGTTGAACTGTGTGTTGCGCAGCGCGAAGGCTGTAATTATGCCGCCGCAGATGACAGCCTTCTCGACGGATATGGTGTGGTTGCCGTCGAAGAACTCCTTGCGCGAGTACGGGAGGTCGTACGATTCGGACCATGTCCTGCCGTAGTCCTCCGAATAGCGGTATTCGACCCATCCGAAGGCGGAGTGCCCTCCGCAGCGTATCGGCGAGCAGTTGGAGTTGAAGTCGATGATCTTGCCAGGCTCGTATTCGACCATGGCGTGCGTCATGTGGCCGCTGCGCCTTCTCGCCTCGTTGTCGATGTAGAGCTCTGGCTCTCCGATGTGGAGCTTTCCCGCGATTCCGTTGAAGATAGTTTCCATTGTCCTCTTATACCTTATTATATATGCTACTTCTGCGGCCTGATGAGGACCACCCTGTCAACCCAAATCGAATTCTCGTCATCCGCCTTTCCATGCGGATAGGCGGGGCCCGTGAACTTCAGGCTGACCCACACCTCAAGCTTCTCCGATGGGTTCTTTGCGTCGTGCACCATTCCGATGGTCTGCTGGATAAGCCATGACTTGAAGAAGAACATGTACGCGTCAGACGGTATTTCGCAGACGCCCAACTTGTACCAGTGGTATCCTGCTGAGGGAACCTGCTCGGCGGTTATCATCTTCTTGAAATAGGAGCCGCCCTTCTCCTTTGAGTAGATGCCGATCGGAATAGGCAGCAGATGGTCCTCCAGTTTCGAGTCATTGTGCTTGTATCTTATCCTTGCGGCGAAGCCCGCCTCCGACTCCGCGTCGTCGGTCAGTTCCGCGAAGTTGCGGAAGCGGCCTGAATTCTCCATCGTGAAATCAATGAGCCTGTAGGGCTCCGTGTGGCTGAAGCGCTTCGGCGGCTTCAGGTTCTGCTCCGTATAATCTTTTCCGTATAAGGATATCGCTGCTTCCAGTTCCTTCCATGCCGCTTCCTCCGATTGGCTGAGAGGACGCAACGGCAGGCGGCGCTTCCAGACTTCACGCAGTTCTGCGGCGACTCGCGCTGGCGGGAACGGATAGCCGTCAAGAGAGCCGTTCTTTTCAAGATATTGACGGTGAAGAACTTTTGAACGGTAAAGCGCACCTCTGTTCAGAGAAATCTTTGCGTCGTGCCAGCGGTCTAGAAGCACCTTGTCGTCTTTCAGGAGCTTTTCGCCCTCGTCGAAGATTGCCTGCGCGGCTGTCATCGTCTCGATGTCGAGATGGGTGTAGTCGTCAGGCGTCGGCGTGAAGATGATGTACGGCCTGTGCTTTTCGACGGAGCTTCTGAGAAGCTTCCTGTATTTGAGGAAGAGCTCTCCCGCCTTTCCGTAGTAGCCTTCGGCGAACTGTCGGCTGAGCGCGTCGAAATCGGCGTCTGGATTCTCCATGAGCTTTAGCCATAGGTAGATTTTGTATTCGCGGACGTCGGAGTAGTTCGGCGACTCGAACTCCGCGAATACGGCGCTGACATTCTTCTCCCTGTAAAGCTTCAGGTTCTCCTTGTAGGCGAACTCGCTTGGGTAGGCGAGTTCGTTGTATTCCCTGTAATTGATATTGTAGTCCCATATCATGAGGTGATTGCTGATCTTGCTCCATCCGTCAAGGAAACCGTAGAATGCGGGATTGTCCTTGGGGTCTGCTGGAAAGAGGGAGTTTCCGCGCATGTTCGATAAGTCGATCATGACATTCTTTTCAGGATGTATGTGCTTCGGCGGGATTTCCGTCTTGTTGTACGCTGACGTCACGATTATGATTTCGGGGTGTTCAGGGGCTATGTCCCTTGCGATGTCGTTGATGAAATCGATGATTATGCCCGACAGAGCACCCTCGCGCTTGACGATCTCCATGCAGTTGTCGCACTGGCAGAATTTCGAGCCGTCGTTCTGGTTGATGACATAGTATTTTGGCGGCTCGATGCCGAGTTTCTTCGCGTTTTCTTCGCCCTGTTTTATGAACTCGCGCAGACGCCGCTTGAACTCCGCGCGGAGCTCCATGTTGCTCAGGCAGCGCTGGCTGGAGTCGCTTGCGGTTCCGACGCCCTTGAAGCGCTTGCCATTGATGAGGCTGAACCACTCTGGATGCTTGTCGAAATTCGATTCGTGGACATAGTATCCGAACGTGTGCACGAATGCAGGCGGCCCGAAAAGCAGCGTGCCGCCGTATTCGGGCGAGAGTCGCTCAAGCGAGTTGTGGTCGTCGTTCATGCGCATTCTCGCGGCGAACCAGCCCTTGTCCCTTGCGTAGAGCGAGAAGATGCCGCGGTATTCGAATGCGGGAACGCCAGACAGCTTTACGCCGTCGGAGGGCAGGGCGGCCAGTTTCGGGACGTCCTCCTCGCGGGGGCTCCACCAGCGCACTCCGCATGCGTCCTCCAGATAGTGATATACGCCGTACAGAAGGCCGCGCGGCGAGCCGCCAGAGATGGCGACTGCCTGCCCCTTGCCTTCGACCTTCCACTCCTCCTGTTTCATCGCGCCATCCACGGAAAGCGTGAATTTCACGTTTGCCGCCGCCTGTCCCATGCGTTCGATGTAGTCGCGCAAATCCGTCTCCGCTCGCTTTGAGGCGATGTCCGTCGCTTTGTTCTGGATCTCGATGGCCATTGTTACCGCTGCGAGAATCAGTGGCAGAAATGCTGTCTTTAGTTTATCTAGCATAATATATCGTTTTTATTTGTTTGAATCTACAATTATAATGTCTGGCATGCCAGGCTGCAGGCAGGTGACTTTGACGTTGGAGAGGAGCGCGGGCGTGTTGCCGTTGAATCTGAGGCCGCCGCACTTGTAATGGCCTGACCAGTGGCACGGCACGGTGATGTCCGGATTCTCCGTGTTTTCGATGCAGAGAGTATTCTTCACTGTCATCTTTATGTCTTCGAAGCACATGTTGGAAATGGCCTCGGGGCAGGTCCCGCCGATATAGGAGGTCGCCTCGGCGTCGATGTCCATCCTGCGGAAATGGGCGTCGCGCAGATGAGCGTTGTAGCCGCTCATGCCTGGCTGGTTTCCGCACCAGATGTAGAAGGCCTGGCCGACATGGCGCATCACGATGTCCTCGAACACGATGTCGTCCATCGGAGTGCCGTGTTCGATTTTCATGAGGCTGTCTGGCCTGATGGACAGGATGTCGATGCCTATTCTGCTGTCGTGGAACAGGCAGTCATGGCATCTGACTCTCCGCATGGGGGCGTCGCCCTCGTATCCGAGGCGGATTGCGCATGTGGAAGAGGCGAGTGAGCATTTCGAGATTTCGATGTCCTGGCATGGGCGCAGGTTGCCTCTGCGGTTGGGGTCGCTCTTGAGGGCGATGCAGTCGTCGCCCGCGTCGATGTCGCAGTTTGTGATCTTGACGCGTTCTGTGCAGTCGATGTCGAGGCCGTCGGTGTTTGGGCCGATGCGCGGGTTGCGGAGAGTCACGCCGTCAATTATGACGTCGGAGCAATCGACCGTCCACACAGTATAGGACGGCGAGTTCTTCAGCGTCACGCCGCTGACCTCTATGTCGGAGCAGCTTCCGAAATAGACAAGGACATGTCGGTCCGCCTTCGGCTTGAGGACGTCGTATTGCAGTATGCATGGAAGATCGAGCGGATTGTCCACAGGCCTTCCCGAGAAGAAAACATCTTCCCAATAGGCCCGTCCGCTGCCGTCGATGACTCCCTCGCCGCAGATTTTGACGTTCTTCTTGTTCAGCGCATAAATGAAATAGTAGCGGAGCAGGTCTGGTTTCACTGTTTTGTCCAGATAGAAGTCGTCTATGTTCGTGGAGGCTGTCAGCGTGGCGCCTTTGGCAAGCCTTATAGACGTGTTGTCCTGCAGTTCGATTGAGCCGCAGACGTATTCGCCTTGCGGGAAGAAAAGTTCGCCTCCGCCTTCGCTCGCGAGTTCCGCGATTGCATTGTTGATGGCATTCGAGACTTCCGACGGACTTTGGCCTTGGTTGAGTTGTTTTGAAATGTCGATGGTTCTCATGATAACTCCTTCTCCAGATTTAGGAAAAACAAGTCAAGTTTCAATTCATTCCATAAATTATACAAACTTTTCTTGAAATTTCAATAATCCAGTATATCTTATGCTATAAAAATTAATGATGAAGCGTTTTTCACATTGGTTTCGACAATAAGTAAATATAGATTAACAAACAAGAGGCAAGAACAATGGCAAATGCAAAAATAACGATATTGTCAGACAAGATGCGCGGCACGTCGTTCGTCCTGACGAACGACGAGTATTCCATCGGCCGTTCCGAGACAGCTGACATTTGCATTCCAGAGCCGACAATAAGCGGCCATCACTGCACGCTCATCAAGATGGGCGATAACGAATACGCTGTCAGGGACGAGGGAAGCACAAACGGCTCACGCATCAACGGCGAGAAGCTTGAGGAGAACAGCGAACCCGTCGCCCTCAGCAATGGCGACCTCCTTCAGGTCGGAAACATCGAACTGCTCTTCGAGAACGCCGAAAACTCGCACCGCGAGGCCGCGAAGACCTTGACTGTCATCAATCTGGATGACACGGGCACGGTCAGCCTCTCCCAGAACTCGATGGCCAACCTCTCCAAGAAGAACAGCAAGATCAAGCGTTCAAGGTCGTTGCGCGACAACAAGAAGCAGAACGCGATCATGCTCATCATCATCGTCCTCATCGCGCTTGCCGCCATCGGGGCGTTGGTCTATCTGTTCATGTCGATGAAGGGCTGAGGCCACTCTCGCCATTCAACCAAATCAAACCCGCTTTAAGCAATCTGCATTGTCATTAAATTGATGATGCAGGTTGGATTTTCTATAAATGCCTGACGATTTCACACCTCAGCAGAACGATCAGAAAAACAAGGACCGCAAGGGCCTTGGGAACGGCTTCGTCTTCAAGCAACTGGTCCTTTGGGCCATCGTGCTCATAGTGACCCCTTTCATGATCCACTATGTGAGCGGCGGAAAGGAGAGCAAGCCTGATGTCCTGACCTCCTCCCAGTTCGAGAACCTGTTGACCAAGAACAGGATACACAGCGTGCTTGTCGAGGAGCAGTCCTCCACGAGCATCCTGAAGCTCTCTGGAAACTACTGGCCCGAATCATCCAAGGTCGGCACGGCCGAAGGCCTGAAGAAATACACGACGAAGGTCATCTACACGGACACGATCGACAACGCCATCCGCGAGAATTGCAACATCCGCGACGTCAAGCAGAACAGCGGTTTCTGGGGGAGCATCATCCTGTCAGTCCTGCCGATTGTGCTTATTTCAGTGCTGTTCTATGTCTTCTTCATACGGCAGATGCGCTCCTCGACACGCGCGACCTTCATGTTCGTCAAGAGCAAGGCGAAGATGCTCAATCCTGACGAGGCGACGGTGACACTGAAGGACGTCGCGGGAATCTCCGAGGCGAAGGAGGAGATGCAGGAGATCGTCGATTATCTGAAGGCTCCTGAGAAGTTCCAGCGCCTAGGCGGCAGGATTCCGCGCGGCGTCCTGATGGTCGGGCCGCCTGGAACAGGCAAGACGCTGCTTGCGAAGGCAATCGCTGGCGAGGCGAAGGTGCCGTTCTTCACGATTTCAGGCTCGGACTTCGTGGAGCTCTATGTCGGCGTCGGCGCCTCCCGTGTCAGGGACATGTTCGAGGAAGGCAAGAAACACGCGCCATGCCTTATATTCATAGACGAGATTGATGCCGTCGGGCGCTCCAGATTCTCCGGAATCGGCGGCGGCCACGACGAACGCGAGCAGACGCTCAACGCGCTGCTAGTCGAGATGGACGGCTTCGAGAAGAACACGGGCGTAATCGTACTTGCAGCCACCAACAGGCCCGACGTTCTCGATCCCGCGCTTCTCCGTCCAGGCCGGTTCGACCGCCAGATTGTCATAGACCTTCCAGACCTCCAGGGCCGTCTCGACATCCTCAAGATCCATGCGCAGAAAATCAAACTCGACCCGAATGTCGATTTGAAGCAGATTGCGCGGGGCACGCCAGGCTTCAGCGGCGCCGATCTGGCAAACCTCCTCAACGAGGGCGCCATCATCGCCACCCGCGCCAACAAGGACATGGTCGGCCTTGCCGAACTTGAGGAGGCACGCGACAAGGTACGCTGGGGCAAGGAGCGCAAAAGCCGCAAGCTCACGGACCGCCAGCGCAGGCTCACAGCATACCACGAGGCGGGCCACACGCTCGTCAACCTTTTCTGCGAACACGCAGAACCTCTCCACAAAGTCACCATCATCCCGCGCGGCGTCGCGATGGGCGCGACAATGTTCCTGCCCGAGACCGACCGCTATGACATCACAGAAAACGAGGCGCAAGACATGATGGCGATGGGAATGGGCGGCCGCTGCGCAGAACAGCTCATATTCAATGAACTGACGTCAGGCGGCTCGATGGACATCCAGCAGGCCACTAACATGGCCAAGCGCATGGTCTGCGAGTGGGGCATGAGCAAGAAGCTCGGCCCGCTCAACTACGCCGCCCGCCAGGACCACATCTATCTCGGACGCGACATCACGAGGACCGAAGGCGTAAGCCCCGAGACCGAACGCGAAATCGACCTTGAGGTCAGGCGAATCGTCGATGCCGCCGAGGCTCGCGCGATGTCCATCCTTACGGAGCACAAGGACAAGCTCGTGAAACTGGCGGAGGAACTGCTCGTCCGCGAGACCATGAACGCCGATGAAGTCTATGAACTTCTCGACCTGCCAAAACGCGTCCTCTCCGACGAGCCATTCAACGACGAGAAGGCGGATGAAAACTCGGCGGAGAAGGCGGACGGCGACGCAGAGCCGCCTGCGCTTCCCGTCGTTGAGGCGCCTGTCGGCGATGGCAAAGACGGCGACTGATGCATTTTGACGTCATAATAATCGGAGGCGGACTCTCAGGGCTCGGCGCTGGAATCCGCCTCTCTCATTTCGGGAAGCGCGTGGCTGTCTT
>JAEEGL016451731.1_pt1 | contig 14477 bp, 12 predicted proteins | sample 9134231 | NCBI WGS metagenome assembly JAEEGL01 (sample SAMN16246548, study PRJNA631951) | gut metagenome | biome: gut microbiome; feature: rumen; material: fiber-attached | host: Bos | place: Iran: Karaj | collected 2018-10
CCTTGACGTACTTAACATGATCTTCATAGACAAGCAGCATCTGGAGCATGATTTCATCAAAGAGATTTCCGTATATTATCATACCGGCGGAATCTTTAATTCTTTTCTTCTCTGGTTTGAAAAAGGAATGTCGATTTCACCGGATGACTTTGCCAGCATCTGTGCGGAAATATATCCAAGTGAGAAAAAGCCCATGCTTCTCTAAAATCGATTCATCTTCCCAATCTGCACACCAAGCTGTATTGCCCTTAACATAAGGAGCGGCGTTGTCATTTCCCGCCTTCCTGATTTGGGGTAAAAGAAAAAGACCAGTTTCCTGATCTTTCTCAATAATAGTATTATATTTACCTTTCTAACTGATAACAAAGCCTGCGGAGTAATCTGTGGGCTTTAAAAATGAGTCTTAAATTCAGACCCACAAACCAGATCCTCAAACCAAACCCTCAAAAAGTTTGATTATCCGATTAATATCCCCGACAGGCTATTTTTTTGCAACCAAGTTCGCAACTATTTCGCAACTATTTTTACAGATATTATGTGAAAATATATAGACTTACGTGAAATTCATTTTATTTCAAATCGCCGTATTCACGGCGCTTGCGTGGCATTTCATGAAATCAGAAATCCTTAGGTGAAACTACGATTCCTAGTTTCATGTTTTTCTCCTATATCCCAGTAATACTGGGTTTCTTAAAAAATTTTTTATCGATTTTTGTACCAATTGTACCAGAAATCCTAAGTTTTGATTATTAATTTTATCCCCAAGCAATTTCGTTAGTATGCTTCTTCTCCCAGGCACAAGATTATCTAAAATATATGCCTCCACTACAAACGAAAAATCATCCATGTTAATCTCATCAACAAAAGGAGTTATAATTTATTCTCTTGATATTGCAGCTAAATAATCTAATTCAGACATATTTTCTTTTCTCTTAAACCGAGCATTTAAAGCAAAAAGGACAAAATTACTACTATCAGTCTGAATCATATATTTTACTAATTCATCAATATCTATATCATTCTTTTCAAGCTCATACTTAATTAGGTTCTTAAGCGGAATAAATGGTTCTTCCAACCTTTTCTCTGGGTTATTCCAATCGATATGAAATCCAATTAACTCAGTAATCGCAAAACTTCTATATTCAACATTTTGGCATTCTTTTGATTCTGATAACAATAATGAAAAATCCTCAGCATTCATGTTTCATTATTCTTCCCTTCTCCTCCAATTAGCCCCGCAGCATGAGGAACAATTTTTATTTTATCTATTAAAATGCTTCATGCCTCTACCAGTTCCATATTTAGTAACATAGCCCACCTCACCCAAAACATTCAACCATCTTAATCACTTATAAAAATGGCACCATATACACCGGAATATAATTTATACCATTCTCCCATTTATAGTCCTTCGTATGAACAACATACTTATCTTTTACACGTCTGCTAAACTTATCGCAGAAAACATCCAAAGACTTATGCGCTCTATAATTTCCAGACTTAACTTCTATTGGGCATATTTTGTCACCGACAGATGTAAGAAAATCAATCTCGTATAAATGGTTTGATGTTTCACTCTCCATAGTGTAGTAAAACAAATTATTGCCTTTTACCTTCAGCATTTGAGCAACCACATTTTCATATACATAACCTAAATTAGCCTCCAGCTTATCCGAAAGCAACTTATTATATATAACATTTTCAGTGTAATTCTTATCCTTAAATGCAAGAGTTACGAATAGTCCTACATCAGATGTAAAAAGTTTGTATCGCCCTGGATCTTTTTCCAAAGCCATTCCCACGCTAGGATTATTAGCATGATAAGCAATGTTAACTGTGTATGAGCTCAACATATCTGGTAACAAATCAACAACTTGATCTGCTCTCGTGCCTTCCCTTGCACTAGCTAATACATATCTAGATGCATTTCCGCTCAGATTGGCTGGTATAGCATCATATATATCACCTGCCAAACCTGAACTATCAATTTTTGTGAAATCTTCTTCATAGAGATCTACAATCTCTCTTTTTGCTTCATCCACCGCCTGTAGATTATTCGTTTCCAAATATGTCTCAATCGCCTGTGGCATACCACCAATAAGCATATATAATCTAAATATTCTCATCAGATTCCTATGCATAGAATTACCGGCTGCTTTTTTATTTTTCAAAAGAGTCTTAATAGTCTCAGCAGTTATTTCATCGCCTATTGCCCACAAGAACTCCTCAAAATCCATAGGATACATAGATATTTTATGTTCCTCACTCGGAATCAAAATATCTTTTGTATTCTTCTTTATAGAGATTAGTGAACCTGTTTCTATATATTTATATCTTCCATCAGCCACCAGATACTTAATTGCTTGCCTTGCTTTGGGAAGTAATTGGACTTCATCAAATATAATTACTGATTCTTTCTCATAAAGCCTCGTTCCGGTTAACTGTTGCAACTGTAAAAAGAAAAAATCCAAATTATAAGTATCATCAAATAATGCTATTATCTCTTTACTAGCATGAGCAAAATCCAGCAAAATATATGACTTAAACTCATTTTTAGCAAATTCTTCTGCTATAGTAGATTTGCCAACACGTCTTGCTCCTTTTATAAGAAGCGCATATTTATTGCTACATTTTTCTTTCCATTCAAGTATTTCATCATATATTTTTCTCTTAAATACAGCATCTTTCATGTAAAAACCACCTTTCTGATTTGAGTATAACGCAAATCCCCATTTGAGTAAACTTATTTTATACGCAAATCCCCATTTATTTATTCTATTTTTCCACTCAAATCCCCTTTATTTCAAATGAATAAAGAATTATGATAAAAAAGCAGCTATTCATATTGTGAATAACTGCTTCATTTGCGTGATGATGCCGAATTGATAGTTTCTACACCAGAAATACGCCAGCTCTACACCAATTGGCTTAAAAATATGTAATTATATGTAATGAAATGTAAAATTGGGAAAAGCTGAAATGCGCGATATGACTGGATATGTAACGAAATGTAACTAAACGTAAAAACCGCCGGTTCTTACGATTCCCAGCTTCATGGTATTTATCTCCTTCAATACAAATAATTTACACCAATAAAAAGCCCAAATAGGCACAATGAGTTTACCACATTCGAGCTTTTCTGTAAAACATATGGTCATTTTTCGGTTTCACAGCCAAAGTGCTGTAACCTTCATTTTCATTCATCCCAAAGCCACATCAAGGGCCATCATGAGGGTAAATCCCAAAGCAAACATCAATACTCCGATATTTGAGTGTTCTCCCTCAGACATTTCTGGAATAAGTTCCTCTACAACCACATACATCATTGCTCCGGCTGCAAAGGAAAGCAAATAAGGCATCACCGGCACAATCAATCCGGCAGCCAAAACTGTAAGGAGCGCTCCAAGGGGCTCAACAGCTCCTGACAAAGCACCTCCCATAAAGGCTTTGAACCTACTCTGGCCCTGAGCATGAAGAGGCATCGAAATGATAGCTCCCTCCGGGAAGTTCTGAATGGCTATACCAAGAGACAGTGCCAGTGCACCTCCTGCCGTAACCGCAGCAGAGCCTGCACGTAGTCCGGCAAAAACCGCTCCAACTGCCATTCCTTCCGGAATATTGTGAAGAGTAACCGCAAGAACCATCATTGTTGTTTTCTTTAGGTTGGACCTTGGACCCTCTGCCTTTTCAGCATTCATGTGAAGGTGAGGGATCACACTATCAAGAAACAGCAGGAACAGTATACCTAACCAGAATCCTATTACTGCAGGAAGAAAAGAGAGTTTTCCCATAGATTCCGATTGTTCCAGAGCAGGAACAATAAGACTCCAGATGGAGGCTGCCACCATTACTCCGCTGGCAAAGCCCGTAAGCGCACGCTGAACCTTATCATCCAGTTCTTTTTTCATAAAGAAAACTCCGGCTGAGCCCAGGGCTGTCCCGGCAAATGGGATTAGTAATCCTAAAAACGTCTCCATTCGATTACCCTCCTTTCTCTGCACATCGATAATGAACTCTTCGATCATATGTCCGGTTACATAATCATGAAAACATATCTAATACTTAATCTGAAAACTGCTTTCATCCTCAGGTGGTATGGTAGCCTTTGTCATATCAAGCACTTCTATAAAACGTCCATCCTTTACCTTTTGGATAAACATATCTATGGTGTCCGGATTTCCCTGAACTTCCACCGTTACAGAGCCGTTCCACTCATTTTTCACCCATCCGGTAAGTCCATACATGGTTGCGGTGTGGTATGCGGTATACCTAAAACCTACCCCCTGCACATAACCTTTAAAATTCAGATGAGCTCTAATAATTTCTGACATGAATTACCGTTCCTTTGCATATTGATGTTATAGACTAATACTATGCTGCATTAGCATCAGCCTCAGGCTCCACATACTGTATGTCAGATCTTTTTATAGTATCAGGATAAATCTTAAGAAAATCATTTTTCATGGAAATCGGCACATATCCCTGCTCTCTGTAGCCTGCGGATTTTTCTTCCCAGTCTTGAGTTCCCCACTCACGAACATCATCATCTGCAACTATCATATATGCTGCTGAAGGATATGGATTTCTGCTATCCAGCGCATAGTTCATCATACTGGTATCGCTGCCGCTGTTTCCAAAGGCAAGAACCGGATACTGTCCGATCTCACGTTCAATCCAGATCGTCTTATTAGCGTTAAGGTTTTTCTGAATGAATTCGCCTGTAAAAACAAGCTCATCGCCATCGGCATACTTAAAGTCCATATTGGAGGAGACATCTTCGTTCCCCTTTACCTTAACCTCAAACTCGGTTCCTATCACATGGGCAGGAGATACATATTCACTGATTGGAGAATTTGCAACGATTGCCCTGGTCGTGGTGCGCTCAGTACCGCTTACCACATAAATTGTAAAGCCATTGTCATAAAGATATTTTACCACTTCCACCATAGGAAGATAAAATCCGTCGATGTAACGCATATTCTCAAAGCTATCCGTCTGCTTCTGTCCGAATTCCACTGCATAATCATACAGCTCTTTTACTGTCATTCCTGCATAGGCCTTGGCAAAATTCCTTGCAAGCTCTTCTCCGGCCGTATATCCCGGCATAATCTCCGCAGCCGCTGCCTTAAGCTCATCTGAGACTCTTTCAGGATGGTCTGTCAGGCAAAAGTTTATAAACATCATTGTGTCATAATAAGTATAAAAGGTCTCGCATGTTAGCGTACCATCCATATCAAACACCGCTATTCGATCCTTCTGCGGTATAAAATTATCAGGATCATTTTTATTAGTAACCTTTGTCACATAACTGCGAAGGCTTTCTGCTGCCTCAGAATCCGCGGACCAATATTCACCTAAAGCCTTGGTATTACTCTTTCCGCAAGCTGCACAGATTAGGCAGACGGTCATTACTACAACTAATATGCTTCCTAATATTCTTTTTCTCATAAGTTCCCCCTTAATAAAAAATAGATGCAGGACTAAATACCCTGCACCTAAATTATACATTTATAACGTCATTTTACTATTAAATGAACATAAAATATCATTTTATTGTTATTTTATATTTAATAAATCCCGCCTACCCAGCAAAATTCTCCTTTTATCTACACCTGAATATCCAGTGTGGGAGCCGCTTCTATCTGGGTATGCTCTATCATATCCTTAAGATACTCCATGTTTGCTTTTACTATCGCCTTATCTTCAGATGCTCTGTGTTTTCTCTTTAGATCCTCAAAATCCTCCTTACTCATGTGTGGATCCACGATCTCCATTTCTTCAAGCATCTCCATATTCTCTTCCAATTCTTTAAGGGCTTCCTCTCCGAATTCAGAAACCATCTCGTTCAAATCTGCAAGCGCCTCATCGGATAAAGTTTTCCCGCTTTCTTCCATGCTATCGATCACATCGCTCAGCATTTCTTCCCGTGCTTCAAAAATCTCATCCTCCTGCTCTGTAAGCTTCTCCTCTTCTGCTTCTATCAGCGCATTTTTGATGCTAACCGCAGCATCCTCCATCTCCTCTTTTCTCTCATCGCTTTTCCTGGTGTACTGTACCAGCTCTTCCAGTTCAAGATGATGCTTCTTTTTGCGGGCTACCATCTCCATACGCTTTGCATGAGTAAGAGCAATCTGCAGTTCCTCGGGATCTCCCTGCCCTGAAGCTATCTTATTTTTGAGCTTAAGTGTCTCCCTTTTTGCAGCCAGAACAGCCTGACCGGCACTGAGAGAATTCTTTGCCTGCTGAATTTTAGTGGCAACGGTTTTGTAGTTATACTTTACAGTATTTATGACCTTCTCTTCCTCTGCTGCTTCAGGAGAGCCTGACTGCTTAAGAAAATCGTTCAGCTTATCCTTTGAGTTTGCTACATTCGTCTTTTCCTCAGACTGCGCATTCTTAAGTCCGCGAATCATCTGCCGCATCTGCTTGGACACAGCACTTTTCTCATCAGACACTTCACCTGATAACTTCGAGAACAGACCGTCAGCTTTATTCTTTTCCTTAACATTGGGATTTTTCTTTTGATAAAAAGATAAATATGGATTTTGGGTATTAACCGCTATATTCATAGTTTTCATAAACACCTCCTTGTGTTCACGAAAAAGGGCATACGAATAGATTTCAATTAATATATCGTCAAAAGCTGAGAAAACTTTACATGAAAACACCCCCGGATATTTGAATATCCAAGGGTGCATAAATCATTTAAGAAGACCTGCCATTACGAATACAAGAGGTGAATTCCAGTAAATAGTAATCTCATTTAATGAATAGCAGTCAATGTGATCTAAATAGCATTTCATAGGCGGCAGATCCTTAGGAAGTGTCTGCGCTCTTTCATCCTGAAGTCCCACATTGGGACCACCTGAAACCAACCCCGGCCAGGGCTCTTCGATATCGTCGATTGCTGTAGGACGAAGATGAGGATTCTTGTAAGCCTTCTCTCCGTTTCCTGTCACATAACTCACATCCATGCTGTTGCAACCAAGAAGATAATCAAGACCTGAAGTTATCACATTTTTATATTTTTCCTGAGGATCAAGGCAGTTGGCAACCGTAGCTACCATCATATATTTTAGAAGCTCCATGTTGCTGCCCCAGATAAAGTCGCCCTTCAGCATGCAAAGGTTAAAAGCGTTTTTCCCTGCATTTTCACATAATCTGTCAGCTTCCCGGATGATGCTGTCCTTTGCCAGTTTTTTGAGCTCGTTATCTTCTTTCATTAATAGAAGAGAAAGTGAACCAAAACCAGCCACATCTGTCCATCCAAAGCATGTAAAGATATTGCCCTGATAGAACTTAAAGGAATCTTCTTTATCATAAGCGATGACCTTTTCCTTCAATATAAGAGCATCATCATAGTACTTCTTTTCACCTGTTGCTTCATATAAAGAGCAGGCTGCCCAATATCTGTTGGAAAAATCCTCCGGCTCAGGATACTCTCCTGTATTAGAGCCTTCAGCATTCTTGAAAAGAAGAGGTTCCGGATTGGCCTTGAGCCACTCGTATGCCTTAAGTGCTTTTTCTAACAAAAGCTTGGCATATTCGCTGTCATAATCCTTGTAGACTGTGTAAGCAAGTGCAAATACACCGGCAATATCAGCTGTAGCAAGAGAAGATACGCTGAAAAGGAACAGCTCATTCTTATCATCTTCCGGCATAATAAAATCAGCGTGATTAAAGGTTGTAACCTTATGCCACACGGAACCGTTTTCCCTCTGCATCTTCATAAGGAAATCCAGCTCAACCTTTACCTCAGCCAAAATATTGGGATACTCACCCTTTTCACATTTCTCGGAAGGTATTTCAAACTTTACATTAAGAAGATTCTCAAAAAATCTGACACCATAAAGAAGATGGGCAACAGCTGTAGCTCCTGCTGTGGAATATCTTCCATAGTCTCCTGCATCATGCCAGCCGCCGCAAACATCAACAGGCTCTACATCCTCACCATAAACCGTAGCCTTTGTAAGATGGCAGGGCTCATGATAGTACTCACCTGCAAACTCCTTGCTAAGACCATGTCCGCATCTAAGATAGTAGAAACACTTACAAATATCATGCATCAGCTTATCGTAAGCCTTACCTGAAATATCAAAGCCTGTGCTTTTTACATCTCCTGCTTCTACCTTATATCTGCCCTGACCTGCGAAATCAGAAAAATCAGCAACGTAGGTATCTTCACCTGAAATATCATCAGTTCCAAAATGACTTGTTTTTCCCTCAAAAACAGTCTGATCATTTTCGTCAACAAGCTTAAACTCAGGACTGTCAAAGTTTAAAACCGCCTTCTTCTCACTTGCCGGCAAAAATCCAACCTGATTAATAAAAATTTTCTCCATGTTTTAGTCCCCTTCCCAATCTTTACCCTGCAAAGATCTGACGGAATAATAATACACGAAATAATCCAAGAAAAGAATACTTTATTACATCTAAAATACGAAAATATTACGAAAATATTTTCGAGGAATTCCCTGATAAAACCGAAAAAAATCCCATGCTCATAACTGAGCATGGGACTATAAAAATCAGTTTTCGTTTTATAATTTTACAGCTAAATTACTGTACTTCTACAAGCTCGATCTCGAAGTTCAATTCCTTGCCTGCCATCTCGTGATTAGCATCGAAAGTGATAGTCTTCTCATCCTTAGCAACTACCTTTACAGGAATCGGTCTTCCGTACATATCCTGAAGATAAACCTGCTGGTCTACTGTAAGATCCTCTGAGCCCGGCATCTCAGCGATATCTACTGTAAAGATTGCTTCAGGATCAGCCTCACCGTAAGCTTCCTCGGGCATAAGGTGTACGTTAATCTTCTCTCCGACTTCCATGTTGGCAACAGCCTTATCAAAACCAAGGATCATCATGCCTGCGCCGCATACAAACTGAAGAGGCTCACCTCTGTCATAGGATGAATCAAACTGAGTACCGTCGTTAAAAGTGCCTCTGTAATGTGTCTTACAGATCTTACCAACATTCTTACCCTCGAACTGGGGAGCAGAACCGCATCCGCTGCAACCGCCGCAGCCGCCTTCATGACCGCAACCTTCTTCATCATGACCACAATGACCTTCCTCATCGTGGTGATCTGAGCAGCTGTGTCCCTCGCCGTGGTGATCACAGTTAACACCTGTATTTACAAGCTCGCCTCTAAGGTATGCTGCTACTGCTTCATCAGCATCACCCTCAGCACCTGCGCAGAGCTCAATACCCTTTTCATCAAGTGCAGTCTTGGCACCACCACCGATACCACCACAGATAAGCACATCAATGCTGTTGTTATCAAGAAGACCTGCAAGAGCACCATGGCCCTGTCCATCAGATCCGATGATCTCAGAGGACTTCACCTCTCCATCCTCTACCTCATAAATCTTGAAATTCTCTGTATGTCCAAAGTGCTGAAACACCTGACCATTTTCATAAGTTACTGCAATTCTCATTTTATTTACCTCCAATGCACATGTTTTATCATTATATCAGCATCTTGGAATAATTGCTATTGCTGTTTGCCAAATTGTAAATGGGCAAAACCCTACAATTATTGCTGCCTTTTTATGTGCAATGCTCCGAAAAAGCAGAAGGACACTGACTTTCCTTGACATAGTCAAATTGCATTCTATATCATAAAATCATGCTAAATAATTGTTCAAAATAAAATAAAGGAGAAAACAGTATGAAAGGTTTTGCAATGCTCAAAATCGGCGAAGTCGGCTGGATTGAAAAAGAGCGCCCTGTCTGCGGACCCATGGACGCTATTTGTAAGCCACTGGCTATTGCCATCTGTACATCCGATGTGCACACTGTTTGGGAAGGTGCTGTAGGCGATCGTCACAACATGATTCTTGGACACGAGGGATGCGCAGAAGTTGTTGAAGTTGGTTCAGAAGTTAAGGATTTCAAGCCCGGTGATAAGGTTCTTGTACCTGCTATCACACCTGACTGGAACTCTCTTGAAGCTCAGAGCGGATTCTCAATGCACTCCGGCGGAATGCTGGCAGGCTGGAAGTTCTCTAACTTCAAGGATGGTCTTGATTCTGAATTCTTCCATGTAAACGATGCTGACGGTAACCTCGCTCACATGCCTGAGGGTATGAGCCTTGAGGACGCATGTATGCTTTCCGATATGGTTCCTACCGGATTCCACGGCGTTGAGCTGGCTGACGTTCAATTTGGTGATACTGTTCTTGTAATCGGTATCGGACCTGTAGGTCTCATGTCTGTTGCCGGCACCCATATGCGTGGTGCTTCCCGCATCCTGGCAGTTGGCACACGTCCTAAATGCATCGAAGCAGCCAAATTCTATGGTGCTGACGAATTCATCAGCTATAAGAACGGCTCTATCGAAGATCAGGTTATGGAGCTTACAAACGGCAAGGGTGTTGACCGCGTTGTTATGGCAGGCGGTAGCGTTAAGACCTTTGAGTCAGCTGTTAAGTCTCTTAAGCCCGGCGGAAAGATCGGTAACGTTAACTACCTTGGAAGCGGCGACTACATCACTATCCCCCGCGTAGAATGGGGCGTAGGTATGGGTCACAAGCAGATCAACGGTGGTCTGATGCCCGGCGGTCGTCTCCGCATGGAGAAGCTCGGTGCTCTTGTTTCATCAGGCAGACTTGATGTAAGCAAGCTTTCCACACATGTATTCCACGGTTGGGAGCATATTCCGGAAGCATTACAGCTTATGAAGGATAAGCCCGCTGATCTTATTAAGCCCGTTGTTATCCTTGATAACAATCCGTAATGAAAAATAAACAATAAACGGAAATGGAGCGGCTTTGTATAGGCCGCTCCTTCTATGTAATAAGTAAAAAAAGTAATTGGTAAGCATTGGTACATTATGAATATTCTTATAGTATCCGGCTTTTTGGGTGCCGGAAAAACCACTTTTATAAAAGAACTCATCCGCCGCACAGGCACTACTCCTGTAATACTAGAGAATGAATACGGCGATAACAGTATAGATGCACAGGAGCTTCGTAGTGCTGATACAAGTGAAAAAAAGCTCGAAATAATGGAATTTATGGAAGGCTGCGTCTGCTGCACCATGAAGGACAGCTTTGTTAACTCTGTCCTTACGATTTTTTCAGGACTTGCACCGGAATATCTGATTGTTGAGCCTACAGGTGTAGGCAGGCTAAGCAGTATCATAAGTAATCTTCAGCCTATCCTTCATGGCAATATATCGATACTTAACCCTATAGTAGTTCTCTCTCCACGAAGCTACAGGCAGAATATGAGTCAGTGGAAAGAGCTCTACACAGATCAGATTGCAAATGCAGGAATCGTAATATTTTCAAAATGTGAAAATGACTCTCCCGATCTCCTTGCAGAGACTGAAAATGCTGTCCGCAGCATCAATCCTACGGCTCAGATCATAAGCAGTCACTACACCGGGCAGGAGGATTTCTGGTGGAACAGTATTATGGCGCTTTCCGGAAAAGAGGTGACCGTTACTGAAGGAACTGACGAGCAGACCTCATTTTCTCAGATTACTATTAACGATGCAAAGCTCACCAATCCCGGCGAGCTTATAACACTGCTTGAGGATTGCCTTAGAGGAGAGCTTGGTCACATAGCAAGAGCAAAAGGTACTATCCCTGTTGGAAGCGAAACTCTCCGCTTTGATCTTGCCGATGGCCTATACTCCATAACAGATTCACCTCAAACTGAGAATCAATGTGTTTTCATAGGAGAGGCTTTGGATAAAGCCGGTATATGCAGACGTGTAGGAAGCCGGCTCCTTTCGAAACCGGCTTCGTTATCCATCTCAGATATAAAACGAAAATCAGGAAAACAGCTACGAGTTATTTAAAAATACTCAGGCTGTCATTAAGCTCAGTTGCCACACCGTTAAGGTCTTTTGCCTGACTGTTCAGATTATCAATTATATTTGTAATCTCAAGTGTGGTAGCTGACGTTTCCTCAGAGGATGCTGCATTTTCTTCAGATATAGCTGACAGAGAATCCATGGCATCTTCTATCTGCCTTCTGGCCTGAACGCACAGCTCTACATCCTTCTCAATATCTTCCACAAATCCTATAGTCTGATTTATCTGCACCAGCATGGATTCGATTGTTTCTGTTGTCTCCTTCAAAACTTCCTGCTGCTTCATTGTGAGCTCATGGACCTGACCTGATTCTGCAACAGTCGCCTGGGAGGAATTAAGAAGTGAATCCATCTCTGCCTTGATACTCTCTGCTGTTTCAGCTGAATTAACGGCAAGCTTACCGATTTCTTCTGCTACAACCGCAAAGCCCTTACCCATCTCTCCTGCTCTTGCTGCCTCAATTGAAGCATTAAGCGACAAGAGGTTAGTCTGTGATGCAATCTCTGTGATTGCTGCAAGTTTCTCATTGATGGTATCAACAGCTTTACTGGTATCATTTATCTGCTCAGTTATTCTGGTTATTCCATCTACCATTGAGTCTGTAGACTTTTGGAGATTCTGTATCTGATTTGCAGAATCCGTAGAGGATGTCTGCATCTGTTTTGCAATGGTATTAAGCTCGCCGGTGGCAGTAACCACATTGTCAATGGCTTCACCGATATGCTTAACATTCTCCGTAGCAGCTGCCACATCCTGTGCCTGCTGGGTTGCTCCCTGGGCAATATCTCCAACCGCAGATGATATTCCGGTCATGGCATCAGAAAGCTTATCCGTAATATCAACAAGATCATCAGAATGACCGCTTACTGTAGAAGCAGCGCTCTTTGACTGAGGAATCAGTTGATCAAGCTCTTCCATAAGAGCATTTATGCCTCTTCCAATCTCGCCTATCTCATCCTGAGTCTGAACATCGACTCTGGCGGACAGATCACCGTTACCTGCCTGAATATCCGCAACCATACCATGAATCTTGGAAGTCATCTTTCTGATAGGTGTCGTTATGTTATTACTCAGTATCGTAACCACAATAGCCGCGATAACACTAAATACAACGGCAAGAATGACAAATACATTTATCATCCTGTATACCGGCAGATTCTGTTTACTCTGCGGAGTAATAACAGCTACAGTCCAGTTGTTGGCATCTGCTGTAGCAGCGGTAATATAGCTTTTAGTTCCGTCATAATCACTAAATGCCTCATTACTTTGAAGTGATGAGTTATAGCTTCCACCCACGACTTCATCCATGGTATATACAGTATCCGCTGTAAGACCGTACTCCGGATGAACTACAATACTGCCCTGATCCGTAGCGACAAGCGTATAACCGTTCTCCGGAACCGGAACATTCTCCGTAAGAGCATTCAGATCAAGATCTATGCCCACAACGCCACTGTCTATGGCGTAGGACATGCTTATACAAAGAGCTCCCGAAATAACATCTACATAAGGCTCTGTGTAGTAAACACCGCTTGTGTTTTTAGCTCCTACAAACCATGAACGCTCGATTGCAATAAAATCATCCGGAGCCTCATAGTAGCCAAAGACCATATCATTTTCATTTGTAACAAAGTAAATCTCACTGACTGCGGCATTGTCATCCACAATCTTTGCAAGCATTGGCCGGAGCGTCGTAATATCACCGTCAACAACCTTGGCCGCATCGGCAGTTGTCTTAAGTATTGCGCCGTTTGTCATAAACCAACTATCAATAATTTCTGCATAATAATTTGCTGTTGTCTGATAGAGATTATCAGAAAGAGCTTCGAGACTGGACTTAGAACTGATGGTACTGATGGCCGCATTAACCACAAGAAGAATAAGAGTCATGAACGTCATTAGCAGCGTGATACGCCTTCACAGACTTTTCCTCATAGATTTTCCCCCTTCGTGTATAAAAGAGAACACTTTCGAAAACACTACACCATGCTCATTCTACAAGTTTTCTTTATATAATTTAATAAAATTTATATGATATATTTATTAAAACTTTAAATTTATTTCATTAATGCCAAAATCCCGGAATCTTAATCCGGGATTTAATTTAGTCTGCGTTTTTGATTTTCTTTATCCATTTGCCGCTTCTTAATCGAATTACGCAAACAATACACTTAATAAACTGATCGATCCTAAGCATTATATATACCCAGAATCCCGGCCACTTAAATACAAGTCCTGCCAGGGCTCCAAGAGGAATTGAACATATCCAGAGAAAAATAATGTCGGCAACCATAAGAAACTTTGTATCTCCGCCGCCTCTAAGTGTCCCCTTTGTAAGAATACTGTTGGCAGCCTGGAACCAGATTACAAGGGCAACCGCATGCATTAAATCCTTAGCAAGCACTGCTGTCTCAGGCTCAATTTTGTATGCTCCTACTATCAGATTGGAAATAGCCAGAATCAGAACACATCCAAAACCACCGATTATAAAGCCAAGCGCTGCAAAAGTATAGCCCTGAGCTCTTGCCTTCTCAACTTCGCCTTTTCCGAGAGTAATTCCAGTGATTGTACAGCTGGCCTGGCTGATACCCTGAATGACAACTGTGGCAAGAGACATTACGACCGTAGTTATGGAGTTGGCTGCAACA
>JAEEGL010251636.1_pt1 | contig 14476 bp, 22 predicted proteins | sample 9134231 | NCBI WGS metagenome assembly JAEEGL01 (sample SAMN16246548, study PRJNA631951) | gut metagenome | biome: gut microbiome; feature: rumen; material: fiber-attached | host: Bos | place: Iran: Karaj | collected 2018-10
AAAAAGATGGCACAAAAAATCAAAAGTCCCGAACAGAATAGGGTTTTGCAGAATTGGCAGGAGAAATACGAGAACGCAAAGACCAAGTATGCCGACGATTTAAACGATATGGAAGCGCATGAAAAGTATTACTTGGGCGATAGAGCCACTAAAGGCAACCCCAATAGCCGAGATGGGTCGAGAAAACTCGCAATCAACGTTCGAAACATCGTATATGAGTTGATTGAGTCACAGGTTGATTCGTCAGTACCCATGCCGAAGGTAACACCTATCCACAAAGAGGATATGGAAAAGGCAAAGACCATTGAGGAATTTATCAAAAACGAGATGAAGACGCTTCACCTTGCGGAAATGAACGATATGCAGGAAAGAACCACCCCTATACAGGGCGGTTCTTTTTCTTTGGTCGGATGGGACAACACAAAGGGTTATCATTGTACACTTGGCGATTTGGAAGTGTCCGATATTCACCCAAGACAGGTTATTCCACAGCCAGGGGTAACGGATATCAAGAAGATGGATTACTTCTTTATCCGCACACCGCAGACCAAGGAATACGTTAAAAGACGTTTTGACAAGGACGTTTCCGAAGAAGAAGAAACAGACAAGGAACTTCGTGAAGGAGTTGCAACAGAAGACATCGTTACCGTTGTTACCGCTTATTACAAGAACAAAGAAGGTGGCATCGGGCTTTACAGATGGTGTGGCGATGTTGAACTTGAATCCATTGAAGACTACCAAGCACGTCACTTAACCGTTTGTGCTAACTGCGGAAAGGTTAAAGAAGGTGATGTTTGCGAATGCGGCTCGAAGAAGTTCGTTAAGCGTAAAGACGAGATGGACACAGTACAGTTATTTCAGCAGAAAGTTGTTGGCGTTGACCCTATGACGGGCGCACCGATAATGGACGAAGTTGAAATAGATGTTGAAGTGCCGTTCTATAAACCAACCCTTTTCCCTTTGGTGCTTCGAAAGAATATATCCAAAGACCGTTCCTTGTTGGGTTTTTCCGATGTGTCAGTTATTGAAGACCAACAGGACACGGTAAAAAAACTCGGCTCAAAGATAAACGAAAAACTCTTAAAGGGTGGTTCTTATGTAACACTTCCCGAAGGGTTGGGTGTTGAGACCACAGACGAAGAGTTTAAGGTCATCCGTTTGGAAGACCCGTCGCAGATAAACATGATTCACGTTATTACTGTTCAAGCAGATACCGCACAGGACAGAGTAACGCTTGAAGAAAACTATAATTGGGCGAAATCTTCACTCGGTATTACCGATGCTTACCAAGGTAAGTACGATGCTTCCGCTACATCGGGTACTGCAAAACAGTATTCAATCAACCAAGCGGCAGGTCGTTTGGAATCCAAGAGAATAATGAAGAATAGTGCTTACGCAGAACTGTACGAAATGATGTTCAAGTTTGCACTTGCATACGCTGATGACCCTATCCCGATTACGATGGATGGCATTGACGGAGAAAAAGAGTTTACGCATTTTGACAAGCGTGACTTCTTGAAGCAGGACGCTAACGGCGAATGGTATTGGAACGATGAATTTATCTTCGACGTAGACCCGACATCTACATTACTTACGAACAGAGAAGCAATGTGGAATCAAGCAGACCTCAAGTTACAGAGCGGTGCTTTCGGTCAGTTGGGTGACCTTGAAACCAATTATCTGTATTGGACAGAACAAGAACGCAACGGTTATCCGAATGCGGGTGAGATTAAGAAGATTATCGAAGAACGTTTAGCACGTCAGCAAGCACAGATGGCACAGATGCAGGCTATGACTGCGATGAACAGCCAGGAAGGGGGCTTAAATGGTTTGCCCGTTATGTAAGACCGAAGCAAGGATAAGTTCGTCTACGAACGTCCTAAAGGGCGGTAAACTGTACCGCCGAATGCACTTCGTTTGTCGTAATAAGCAATGTTCGAATTACAACAAAGAAGTGGGAATTGAAGAAGTGGAAATACCACTTGTTATTGAATCAGATGAAGAAGCATCCGAATAGTCGGGTGCTTTTTTCATACAAAAATTACCTCGCACCAACAGCGAAAAAATGGAAAAGGAGAAATTGAATATGAAGTTAAAACTCAACTTACAATTTCATGCTGATGAAGCCATTGAGGAAGTCAGCACAGGCGTAGAAGAATCGGAAGCCGCCGACCCGACAGAAACCGAAGTTGAAAGCACAGAAACCGAGGAAACCGAAGTTGAAGAAACCGAGGAAGAACCCAAGGTTGATGTGAATGCTATCGCCGCCGCCGCACGTAGGAAAGCGGAACAGGAAGCCAAAGAAGCGCAGAAGCGACTTGATGCGGAATACACAAGACGTTTTGGAAACTTCAAGAATCCAATAACGGGTGAGCCTATCCGTTCACAGGCTGATTACCTTGCGGCACTTGATGCACAGGAACAGTTAAAAGCCGAGAAGTCGTTGAGAGACCAAGGCATTGACCCAAGCGTTATCAACAATCTCGTGCAGAATAACCCCGTTGTTCAGAAAGCAAACGAGTATTTAAAAATCGCAGAGCAGAAAGAAGCAATGGCAGAGATTAACGCAAACGTTGTGGAAATCTCGAAGTTAGACCCCAACATCAAGGCACTTGAAGACGTCCCCGAAGACGTTATTCAGATGGCGATGGAAAAAGGATATGCACTTGTGGATGCCTACAAGATTCTGAATTACGGCAAGACCACTTCGCAGAAAGCCGAGGCAATCAGACAGTCCGCAATCAATCAGATTAAAGGCAAGTCACATCTGAATCCTATGAACGGTATTGCCGTTAATGACAATTCCGTAGAAATTCCCGCACATTTACGTGGTTTGTGGGAAGACACATTCCCCGACAAAACGTGGGATGAACGAAAGAAACTTTACAACGAATCACTCAAATAAGGAGACAAAAAACTATGTTCGAATTTGTTAAGAACGATAACGGGAACAACTTCCCCATTATCGAGTTAAAACCTGCAACAGCAGGAACTTACGAAGTCGGTGACGCACTTGTTTATTCAACTGGCAAGGTAGCGGCTGCAAGCGGAGCAAATAAGCCCGCATTTATTTGTGCATCACAGGTTGTTGCCGCAAGCGGTGACATGATTGCTGTTAATCCTGTGTACGCAGGTCAGACATGGAAGACCACTTTTTCCGCAGATGGTTCAGCACTTAAGGCAGGTGCAAAGGTAACTATTTCTTCCGACGGTAAGAAAGTAACCGCTACAACCACAAACGGTGTAGCAACACTCGCAGAAGACGGTGGTGCAACAGGTGCTTCCGTACTCGTTAAGTTTGAATAATTGAAAGGAGAAAGAAAATGGCTATTGTATTTTCAAAAAATAGTGGATTAAACGACGACCTTTGGAAGGACGTCGCACAGGCATTAAACGCAGTCCTTATGGATACCGACAAGGAGAAGACCAACCATGATAAGGCTGTGTCCGACCTTGCAGTTGAGAAGAAGTCAAAGAGATATGCTGAAAAGCAGACAGGTCTTACTTCGCTTGCATCTTTCGATGTTGTAAACGAAGGTGACAAAGCACCTCTTGATGACATCCAGGAAACATTCCCCAAGTTAATTGTACACAAGGCTTTCTCAAAGTCCGTTGCAATTACGAAGGAAATGCTTGACGATAACTTAATCGACGATGCAAAGACAATGGTTCGCAACCTCGCTCTTGGTTACAAGAGAACCCGTCACGAACTTGCAATCAATGCACTCGTAACCGAAGGTGCAACCTTCACAGTCGGTCCTCGTGGTACTGTTCTTGACAAGACCACAGGTGACGGACAGGCACTTTTCTCTACCGCTCACAAGTCTGTTAAGGCTACCGTAGCAAATCAGTCCAACGTTTTCACAAACGCTTTTGGTTCAGATTCTTCTATGCTTATGAGACTTGCTAATATCGGTCGCAACATGAAGAACGATTCGGGACAGGTTATGGGTTATACCTTTGATACAATTGTTATCCCTGGCAACGTTCCCGCACTCGAAGACCTCATTAAGAGAATCATCCGTTCTGACGGACTTGTTGGCTCTGACTACAACGATGTCAACACACAGAAGGGTCTTTGGAAGTTAATTGTTGACCCGTTATGGCAGGCGGCTTCGGGTACTGCACCTTACATCATCTTCTCAAGTGAAGCACGTAACGCTACCAACGGTTTCGTATTCTACGACAGAACACCCCTTGATATCGCTAACGATGTTGACATTCATTCTCGTAACCTTGAGTACAATGGTTATGGTCGTATGTCCGCAGGCTTTAACGATTGGAGATGGGTGCTCTTGGGCGGTGCACAGAGTGGTACGACATTGACCTAATTTACGGGCGTTTCGAGCAATCGCCAATTGGTGCAACCTTTACCCACCCTCGTCATGGGGGTGGGTATTTTAAGGAGATAAACTATGATTAAAAAAGGAATGAAGGTAGGAGATACTTTCACGGAAAACAACTTGGTTTACAAAATCACAAAAGTTAATGACGATGAATCATACGAGTCAATGCTTATACAGGTTATTGAAAGCAACTCATACGAAGATATCATTGAGAATATCACAAATACCGAGGTCGAAGTGACCGAGGAAGTCAAAGAAGAGCCGAAGGAAGAGGTTAAGAAACCTACTCCCAAGAAATCATCGGCAAAGAAATCCACACCAACCAAGAAAAAGACCACAACCAAGAAATAAGGAGACAAGCAATGTCAGTTACGTGGGGCGAGATTAAGTTAATAACGTTACAGAAGATGTTTGCCGCCGTTGGTACAACGATACCGAGCGACGCTTCTACGAGAGATTACATAGCGGCAATGCCAGGTGCGGCGAATGAGGGTTTACAGTTATTGGCTACGGCGGGCAAGTTTATCATTAAAAGCCTTGATATTGCTCATAACCCCATACCAAACCTTATAACAGGTGGCGGACATATTTATAGTCAGTTACGTGGCAATATGGACTTTTCCGTAGACGGTGCAAGAAGTTACACCTTTGAATATTACGGAAGCGGTTCGTTTACTGTTTCGGTCAATGGAACTGTGGTAAAGAGCGCAACGCTTACCGCAAACAATGGTTACACATCCGTCAAGGGTCTTATTTCAAATCCTACGGACGCAAAGGTAGTAATAAGATTTACCTCTGATTATCCGTTAGCGGTCAAGAATATTGCCCTTTATGGGGCGGACTTCCCGTCAGCAGATGCCGTACCGAGTTTTGCGGAAAAGATACGCTATCCATTAAAGGATTTAGCACCCGACTTTTATCAATTATCCGATGAAGACATTTATTACGAAGGTGATGCGGATGTCACAAGATATGTCAGAACATCGGACTTCTTCCAAGAAGGTGATAAGGTGTTGGTGCTTGACCGAGATACACCAGGCAATTTCAGAATTTATTACAAAGCATATCCAAACAGAATACCGCAGAACATCGGTGATGATGTTGAACTTGCGATAGACGATGAAGTATATCCGCTTCTTTGCTTATATATGGCATCGCAGTTATACAAGGACGATGACAATGCTATCGCAACGGGATATCGTAACGAGTTCGAAATTGGATTTGAAAGACTTAAAGACGCTACAAGCACACCGAGTGCAGAACGATTCACGAGTGAAAGTGGGTGGATTTAAATGCCTGTTCAATTCAAAATACCTGCTTCTCCCAAAAAGACAGTTCAAGAGATTGATACTTTTTGGGGAGCGGACTTTACAAACAATGCGGCGAACACAGACATAAGACGTTCACCCAACATACAGAATCTTGTAAGAGATATCCCTGGCAAAGTCAGAAAGGCTTTGGGTTGGTACATTGTCAAGACATACACGGATGAAAGCATAAATGGTTGTCACTTCTTTCACGGAAGCAATTCGTATTTGATTCATGCGGGTACAAAGTTGTACTGCGGTGATACGGTCGTTTATTCGGGCATGAACAACGCACGTTCAAAGTCGTGGCAGTTTCTTGAAGCATTGTACATTATTGATGGTGCTCACTTTTTAAAGTATTGGCAGACCAAAGCGGGGGATGTTGTTACGCATCACGTTGAACCTGTTTCGAATAGTGCTTACATTCCGACAGTAACCATTTCCAAAGACCCCGATGGTGGCGGTACTTCGTATGAAGACCTTAACTTATTGCAAGCGGGTTTTACGGAACAGTTTCTTGGACAGGCTGAAGCAACGGAATATCAGTTGTCTTTCACAAACCTTGATGACACAACCGTTGAAGCATCCGTCCTTGATGAAAACGGAGAATGGCAGTCAAAGACAGAAGGAACAGACTTCACTGTTGACAGAACAACGGGGGTTATTACTTTCACAACCGCACCTGGGGCAAGCCCCGTAACAGGCGAAGATAATGTCAAGATAACCGCATACCGAACAGTAAGCGGTTATGCAGACAGAATAAATAAATGCACCTGCGGAATCCTTTACGGTATCAAGGGCGGTAAAGATAGATTGTTCTTATCGGGCAACCCCAACATGATTAACTTCGATTGGTACTCGGCATCTTATGACCCGACATACTTCGCAGACACTTCTTATTCAAGACTTGGAAGCGATACGTCAGCGATTATCGGATATTCAATCATATCGAACACTTTATGTACGCACAAAGACGATATGGAACGAGACCAGAACATCGTTGTCAGAACGGGAACGACACAGACAGTTGACGATAAGACAGATGAAATATTTGTTGTGACGAACACCTTACAAGGTGTCGGAGCAATCGCAAGAGACTCGTTTGGATATTTGGAAAACGAGCCTTTATTTTTGACATCGCAAGGTGTGTTCGCAGTTACACCACAGGATGTAACGGGCGAAAGATACGCACAGAACCGTTCGTTCTATTTGAATGGGCGACTCACAAAAGAGAGCAACTTGGAAAAAGCATACGCTTGTATCTTTAACGACCAATATATGCTTTGTGTCAACGGAGTGGTTTATATCCTTGATGGCTTACAGAGCATGGTTACAGACAAATCAATGCCGTATGCGACAAGACAGTACGCAGGCTTTTATCGGACAAACGTACCCGCAAATATCATGTGGGTTAAAGACGGTGAGTTATGGTTCGGAAGTCCCGAAGGAAACGTTTGCAAGTTCTATACGGACGTGAACGCACAGGCTTCCTACGAAGATAACGGCGAACCGATTGAAGCGATATGGGAAACACCCGACATTGACGGTCAGTTGTTCTACAAGAATAAGACCTTGCGTTATTTGGCGGTTCGAGTAGGAACGGCGGTACATACATCAATCAAGTTGTTTGCTATGGAACATGGTCTTTGGAGTTTGATTAAGCATGATGAAATCTTCGCAAGATACTTTTCATACTCGCAGTTGACCTATTCCAAGTTCACATACTCAAACGACAAGACGCAGAGAATCAGCAGAACCAAAGTCCGAATCAAGAAAGTTGATAAGTTCAGACTTAAGTTTGTAAACGATGCTTTGGACGAACCCTTCTCTTTGTACAACGTGGCTATGGAATACATCGAGAATGGTTACTTCAAGGGATAGGAGCAGAATATGGCTTTTACAAAAATAACAGCAACAGATTTAAACGGCAAAGGCAACATCGGAATGCCCGACACACCCGAACTTACCACGGCGGAAATGCAAGCCAAGTTAGATGAACTTGCTTTGGACGTTATTGTTCCGAAGTTCAATAACTTGGTAGATGAACTTGACGTAGCGGTGTTACCGATGGAGAGTGACAACCCCACAGATGGACAGGTGCTTACATACGATGCGGAAGAAGAAAAGTACGTCAATGCCGATGTAGCAACAAACCTTTCCGAGTTGGGCGATGTGGAAGTTGGTGAAGCGGTAAGCGGACAGTTTTTACGTTACAATGGTGCGACTAACAAATGGATACCAAGCACAAGTTCGGCTTCGGTATCTTCGCTTGATGCTATCAACGACGTTTCATTAACGAGTGTGCAGGACGGTGACGTCCTTAAGTGGGACGCAACTTTAGAGAGATGGATAAACGGGCTTGCAGGTACGGCGGAACTTGTTGCAATCAATACGGAAACTTATAACGCATTACCGCAGTCAGAGAAACTTAACCCGAACAAGGCATACTTTGTATACGATGCGCAGTTGGACATCATAGACGCAGATGACCTTGACTTTGACAACACTTCAACAGGTATTGCTTCGGACAATGTTGGTGATGCGATAAGGGAAATCGGAACTGTAAGAACATTCACGCTTGATAAAGACCTTTGGGTTGACAACGATGATTTAACGACCATGACCGATTATCCGTTTGTGTACGCACTTACCGTTCAAGGCATGACCGCATCGAAAAGACCTATCGTTTCTATTGACGGTGCGGGAAGCGTTACGACACTTGAAGAAGACGATGCAAGGGCGAATATCCGTGACAAGGTTACAGGTTCAAATGTAATTACGTTCTACGCTACGGATGCACCGACAGTTGATTTGGTGGCAACAGTAAGGGGTGACTAATATGGCACATTGTATTTCACTTGATGAAACCATACCTAAAAAGTCCATAGATGTAGCAACCAATAATGTCACGCATATCCATTACGGAAACAGTCAATCACAGACCAATCCGAGTCAAGTTGGGTGTTATCAAACTCACGAAACATACTCGGAAGCCTATTCCTATAATTCGATGATAAAAAGGGACGGGCAGGAGTGTCCTAATTGTCACAGTTATGTTGAAGGAAGTTATACTGCGTCAAAATTCTTTTTCCCCGATACAGGGGCATACGCAGGTTATTATTGCGGTTATTGTAACCATTGGTATCCCGATGCGGCATATAACAGAGGAACGTTTTATCAAATAAAGGCTCGTTATCGTTGCCCTTATACGGCAGGTGAAACGCTTATGTCCATCGGTGTAATGCACATGGATAAAGTCGGAGCACGGCGAACATTGACGATTAACTTTGATGACCAAATCACAAATGCGGGTTCGGTCATATCCTACGCATGGAACACAGGAGCAACCACACGGAGCATTACGGTTAATCAGCGAGGAACTTATTATTGTGACGTTACATGGCGGGAAACGCAGTCACAAGTAAATCATACAGTACGGCTAACGTACACATTCTAAAGGAGATACGACATGGCACAAATATATTACATGGGTGTTCCATACGGCGGAAGAACGACAGGCGGTGGTGACGGTGATGCCTATTGGGGCAACATCAGCGGTGTGTTGGCTAATCAGACCGACCTTAAAAACGCATTGGATGCAAAGTCCGCAGTTACCGCAAATCCGACTCTTGCAGGTGGCGAATCCGATTTATCGTCCATTGAGATTGATGGTACGAAGTATAGCGTACCAAGTGGCGGTGGCGGTGGTGGAAGTACCACATGGGGTTCAATAACAGGAACTTTATCGAATCAGACAGACTTGACCACGGCACTCTTGGGAAAGGCAAACACAAGCGATGTCCCCGTTGCACTTGCGGATTTGGTTGAGGATTCTTCGCACAGAGTTGTTACCGATACCGAGAAGTCAACATGGGGTGGCAAATCAACTGTTTCGTGGTCACAGGTAGTCGAAAGCGGAACAAAGATTGCAACGGTTACGGTCAACGGTACATCAACGGATGTCTACGCACCCACAAGTGGTGGTGGCGGAAGCACGGCATGGGGACAGATAACGGGTACGCTTGCAAATCAGACCGATTTACAGACTGCATTAAACGGCAAGGCAGATGCACCTTCATCCGAAACAGTAACAGTTAGCGGTGGCACGGCAAGCAAACAGTTGACCTCGCATAAGTTGTGCGTGTTCGATGGGGCGGTGCTTACTCTTACGGTTACTTTCCCCGCAACAGTTAGTGCAAGTGATGAGTTTAACTTTGTTTTTGAAACGAGTTCAAACGGATGCACCTTAACAGTTCCGAGTACAGTTAAATGGGACGGTGGCACAGCACCTACGCTTTCGGCAAACACAAAGTACGAAGTAAGCATAGATGGACTTGGAATCGCCTTAATAAGCCAAGGTGTTTCCACAACAACATAAAAAGGAGATTGAATTATGAAGTATTATGTTATGGCTTTAGAGCAGACACTTTCCAACGGAGAATACAACGAGTTTGCACCCGCCGTTAAGAAGTTCAATGACTTCCAGTCAGCACAGGTTTACTATCTTGCACGTTTGGCAGAGTTGGCAAACAGCCCTTCTCATTCGTATGCACAGTTAAAGATTGTCAACAGCAAGTTTGCGGAAATTGACAATAACACATACACCATTCGTGAATACCATGACGAAGATGCAGTAGAAGAATAAGGGGTGATTATATGACACCTTTTAGGAGAAAACTTTTAATGCAGAAGCATGGCTCAAGCGAAACCGACCATGTGGTATATGGTCCTGCTGATATCACCTTTGGTGCTTCTGAAACAGGTAAATGGGTAAATGCCTTATCAGTTTTGCGGGGTGTAGTCGGAGAAAAAGTCCGCATTGAATTTGATTATGAATATGACGTAACAAATCCTTCGGCATCGCAGACCTATTCAATAAGAACACACAGCAAGACGGGTATTGCGGATAACAGTTATTACTATTTTAGTGAAACAGTAACCGCAACCGCATCAAAGAGTGCTCATTTCAGCCAAACTTGGACTACGATAAACGATTCTGTTTCAATGCGTAGTTACGCATCACGAAGTCTTGCCGAAGGAACATTTAAGATAAGTAACTTCACGATATATGAGGTTTATTAAGATGTTCTATTACAAGACCGAAGATGGCACTTTATTCACAAGCGAGATAAGACTTGATGACTATGAGCCGATTAGTCAAGCCGAGTACGAAAGGCTCAAATATATTAAGGAGACCGAAACCGATGATACTGACAGATAGTCTGATTATTGAATACGATGCGTTGCTTCACATAGTAGCCATCATAACAGCCATAGGAGTTATAGGTGGATTGTTCTACAAGATTCACAAACTTCTCAATCGTTTTGAAGAAATTGAAAAACATAACAAGGATGTTGACGAAAAACTTAAGGGCTTCGAAGCGGAGCAATGTATGCAGACTTATGTTTTGGAAGCGGTGTTAGACGGTCTTCATCAGTTGGGATGCAACGGCAAGACTACGGAAGCAAGTGAGAAGTTGTCAAAGTTTATCAACCAGAAAGCGCACAATCAAGCATCATGAAAAAGAAGAAAACGAAAAAAGAATACTCAAAGAGAATGGCAACCCTAATTTTAGCGGTTGCCCTTTTTGACATTCAACTAACTTACGTGTTGGCTTTTCTCGGACACGAGATTGCAGAAACCTTGTCTATCACTTTGGTAACAGAGGTCGTGGCGGTATTCGGAATATATTGCCTTAAAGCATATCTCGGAAAGAAAGCCGAAGAAAAAACACGACTTGAAGAACAGGAACAGGATTATCAGCACTTAAACGGATTGGAGAATATTTATGGACATGACGAAGATAATTGAAGCAATCATTACATTACTTGTTGCCGTTATCACGGCTTTTGTGATTCCGTATATCAAATCAAAGTTATCGGCAAATAAACTTGCGGAAATTCTTAAGTGGGTCAAGATTGCGGTTGAAGCGGCTGAAATGATTTACAAGGAATCTGGCATGGGTAAGGAAAAGAAAAAGTTTGTTGAGAACTTCCTTACAGAGCACGGTATCAAGGTTGATATCGAACAGTTGGATGCCTTAATTGAATCCGCAGTTTTGGAACTTAAGAAGGAGTTTGAATAATGGCAATCTCAAATTACAATGAAAAACTTGTAAAGCCATTTACTGAATATTTTAGAGCCAAGGGCGTAACCATTAACGGTATTTGCGGTATGTTTGGAAGTATATACCCAGAGTCAAAGTTATATCCGAACAATCTTCAAAACAGTTACAACAAAAAGTTGGGTATGACCGATGAAGAATATACCCTTGCGGTTGATAGCGGATTATATACCAACTTTGCTACCGATAAAGCGGGATATGGTTTATGTCAATGGACATCAAGCGGAAGGAAGCAAGGCTTGCTTAATCTTGCTAACAGTATGGACACTTCCGTTGGCTATTACAAAATGCAGTTCGAATGGCTTTATGAGGAATTGACACACTCATATAAATCTGTATGGGCGGAGTTAATCAATCCGAATAACAGCATATCGTCTTGTGCGAGAATCTTCATGCTTAAGTTTGAAAGACCGAAGAACCAGTCCGAAGCAAACCAACTTGTAAGGGTCGGTTACGCACAGGATTTTTACGACAAGTATTTCAAGACAGAAAAGTATTACCGCTCTGTTTACATGAATCAGATGCGGTCTTTCCTGGGTGCGGCAGACGGAAACGACAAGCACAAGGAAATCGTTGACATATACAACAGTTACTTACCGCATCCGAGAGGACACAAGTTGACAATGAACGATGCCTGGTGTGCGGCAACGGTATCGGCGGCGGCGATTGCGGTCAAGTATACCGCTATATATCCTATCGAATGTTCTTGTACGCAGATGATGAACATAGCAAAGAACATGGGTATATGGGAAGAAAACGACAACTACGCTCCGAAACCTGCGGACTTAATCTTGTACGATTGGGAAGCAAGCACGGGTGAATGCACAGGTCAGCCGAATCATATCGGTGCGGTTGAATCTTGCTCGGACGGAAAAATTACCGCTATCGAAGGAAACTATGATGGCAAGTGTCAGCGTAGAACCATTCCTATCGGTTGGAGATACATCCGTGGTTTTATCTGTCCGAAGTACAACACAGAACCCGCACCCACACCCAAGGTTACGACTTATGTTGTGCAGAAGGGTGACAACCTTACGAAGATTGCCAAGAAATATAATTGTACTGTCAATGACATATTGAAGTTGAATCCGCAAATTAAGAATCCGAATCTGATATATGTCGGACAGAAGATTTTAGTTCCAATAACTTGATGATAAGAGTCTTTTGCTCTTTCATACCTTACCCTTTCTTTTTTGATGTGCGGGGAACGTTTAACAGCGTTCCCCCGAAAGGAAAAACATGGACGAGAAATTAAAAGAACTTAAAGAGAAGTTCGACCCTATGGTTTATTTCTTATACGAAAGCGATATGATGCACTACGAACGTATCATCAAAAGACAATGGGCTTTGTGTGTCGCTTTGGTTATCGCCTTAATCGTGGCAATCATCCTATGAAACGGACAAATGTAAACCTTAACGCAGAAGATATAGAGCGACTCATTGACTTATGGATATTGCACGAAAGAAATCGGAAGATAGCAAAAAGGCGGCTATTGGACGGTATAGGAATAGAAAATTTGGGGGCAGAATTTAATCTTACCCCAAGGCAAATTCAGAACATCATATATAAAGTGCAAGACATAATTTTTTCGCATTTATAATTCGTAAAAGTTTCGTGTTTATTGCGTACACATTCATCTTATTCTTGGATAGACTATATTCAAGGAGAAAGAAAATGTGGATTGAATATAACCCGAATCCCCTCGGCAAACGTGTAGGGGATTGTGCAATCCGTGCGGTTGCAAAAGCATTAAACTTAACATGGGAAGAAGCGTTTATTGAAGTCAGCAAGGATGCGTTCGAAATGTGCGATATGCCGTCAAGCGATTCTGTTTGGGGTGCGACTCTTCGGCATCATGGTTTCATAAGGGAATCCGTTCCCGATGCTTGTAGTGATTGCTATACGGCAGATGACTTTTGCCATGAGTTTTTTAAAGGCACTTACGTTTTAGCCTTTGGCGGACACGTCGCTACCTGCATAGACGGTCGGCTCTTCGACGCTTGGGACAGTTCACAGGAAATTCCCCAATTCTTTTGGTATAGAGAGGAGCAGAGATGAACTACCCAAACTATTACGCACCAACACAAGGGTTGACTTGGGTGCACGGCGAACAGGAAGCAATAAACTGTCCCGTTCAGCCGAATCGCACAGTTGTTTTGTGGGACGCAGATGAAAAGGTTATTTACTTAAAGTCAGCAGACCAAACAGGCAGACCGAGTATTCAGTATCTTGACTATACAATACGGAATGCTCCGAAAGATGAAATAGCATTGCTTAAAGAAGAAATTGCTTCTTTGAAGGAACAGTTTGAATCAATGCGGAAAGGAAAGAAGAAGAATGAACCCGTTGTTTCAAATGATGAATCAGAATAATCCTTTGGCGATGCTCGACCAAATAAAAAAGAATCCATACGAGTTTCTTACATCGAAAGGTGTAAATATTCCACAGGGCATGAACAATCCAAATCAGATTATTCAGCACCTTATGAATACAGGACAGATATCGCAGGCACAGTACAACAAAGCGGCGAACATGGCTCGTATGTTTAAACGTTAAATATTCTTGCAAGATATTTATAAATCCGATTCCTCAAATTTGAGGAGTCGAAAACCGACTCATCAAAAGTGATGAGTCGCTAACCAACAACAATTATTTGGAAGGAGAAACACAATGGCTTTATCAGAAGAAAGCGGTGGC
>JAEEGL017240220.1_pt1 | contig 14476 bp, 11 predicted proteins | sample 9134231 | NCBI WGS metagenome assembly JAEEGL01 (sample SAMN16246548, study PRJNA631951) | gut metagenome | biome: gut microbiome; feature: rumen; material: fiber-attached | host: Bos | place: Iran: Karaj | collected 2018-10
CTCGCGCACCGGACCGTCGCACCTCAGCTCGATCGAAGCGCCCTGAACAAAAGCTCCCGCCGCCATAATAACCTGGTCGTCATAGCCCGGCATATCCCACGGGATCGGGGTAACATAAGAATCTACGGGAGATCCCGACTGTATTCCCCTGCAAAAGCGCTGAAGCAGTTCAGCGCTTCTCAAATCAACGGACTGGATAATGTCGAACCTCTTTTCAGAAGAAGGCGGATCAGCTCTGTAACCCGTAAGCTCGAGCATTCTCGCGCAGAATACGGCGGTTTTTAGGGCCTGAGCAGTGACGTGCGGAGCGTTCAGAAGTCCCTGATAAAAGAGCCTGTAGCCCGGCTCGTAAGAACCGCACTCTCCGCCTATTCCGGGAACGGTAAGGCGCATAGCAGCGGCGTCTACGAGGTCCTTTCTTCCTACGACGTAGCCGCCGGTGGGCGCAACTCCGCCTCCGGGATTTTTAATAAGTGAGCCGGCGCACAGGTCCGCACCGAGTTCAATCGGCTCGCGCTCTTCTGTGAATTCTCCGTAGCAGTTATCAACAATGACTGCCGCACGCGGATTAACAGAGTGTACGATTTCTGATATCTCCCCTATAATTTCGGCGGAAAGCGTCGGTCTTGATGCATAGCCTCTCGATCGCTGGACGGTTACTGCTGCCACCTTCGGATCAGACGCCGCTTTTTTTATGGCTTCGACGTCCGGTCTGCCATCCTGCGCCAGCGGGACCTCGCTATACTCGATCCCGTAGTACCTCAGCGTCCCAGGATAGTTTCCAGAAATACCGATTGCCGTCTGAAGTGTGTCGTAAGGTCTACCCGTGACAGAAAGCAGTATATCTCCGGGTCTGACCGCGGAAAAAAGCGCCGCTGTAATAGCGTGAGTTCCGTTCACAAAGTTGGGACGCACAAGAGCCGCCTCGGCCTTAAAAACGTCTGCAAACACTTTTTCAAGCGTCTCTCTTCCGACGTCGTCGTAACCGTAACCGGACGTCCCGGCAAACATATTTGCCGAAACTCTGTTTTCTGCAAAGGCGTCAAGCACCTTTGCAGTATTGAATAACGAAACTTCATCAATCGATTTGAAGCCCTCGGCAACGTCCTTTTCTGCCTCTGCCGCAAGCTCTCTTATTTTCTCGGAAAAAATCATTATCACTCAAGCCCCATTACAATATCTTTGAAGTGTCTGCCTCGCTCGGCAAAGTTTTTGAATATGTCGAAAGATGTGCATGCGGGTGAAAGAATAACTATATCGCCCTTTTCAGCAGCGCCGTAAGCTCTCTTTACCGCCTCGTCAAAATCAGTCTCACTGATTATCTCGCCCATAAATCCGGCATTTATCGCCGCGTCTCTTATTTTATCCGCTGTAAGTCCGGTAACGACGAGCTTTTTAACGTGCTTAACTATCTCTGGACCGAGCGAGTCGAAAGGAACGCCCTTGTCCTTTCCGCCCGCTATAAGAATCACCTTCTGCTTAAATGAGCGTAAGCCAGCCGTCGTTCTTGAAGGGCTTGAGGCGATAGAGTCGTTATAAAGCTTTATTCCGTTCAGTTCGCGGACGAACTCGATTCTATGTTCGACGCCGCGAAATTCTTTCGCGGTCTTTATCATAGCGGCTCTTGAAGCAATTCCGTCGGTAGCTGCAAACGCCGCCATATAGTTCTCCACGTTGTGGACTCCGGGAATAAAAATGTCTCCGACGCTCATAATCTCTTCACAGCAGTCTCCACGCTTAGAGTATATTACGTCATCTCTGCAGAAAAAGCCGTTTTGAGGAACGCTCGTTCTTGAAAACGCAAGACATTCTGATTTGACCATCGAAATAAGGGCTCTCGTCGCATCGTTGTCGAGATTGAGAACAACTTTTTCAGGCTGCGGGTCGTTATTGAATATGTTGATCTTCGCAGCAAGATACTCCTCCATATTTCTGTGCCAATCCAGATGATTTGGCGACAGATTAGTGATGACCGCTACAGTCGGAGATTTTTTTATAGTCATAAGCTGGAAGCTCGAAAGCTCAAGAACGCAGTAGTCATCCGATTTCATCTCTCCCGCTCTGTCAAGAAGCGGAGTCCCGATATTGCCTCCTATCCAAACCTTTTTTCCGGCGTTTTTTAAAATCTCCGATATGACCGTCGTGGTGGTGGTCTTGCCATCCGAACCGGTAACTGCGATTATCGGGCACGGGCACACCTCGAAGAAGGCCTCCATCTCGCTTGTAAGGACAGCGCCTCTACTAACAGCCTCACAGAACTCAGGTACGTCCGGTCTTATCCCAGGCGAGCGAAAAATAACGTCTCCCTCTAAATTTGCAAGATAATCAGAGCCAAGCACAAGGGAAACGCCCATAGCTTCAAGCTCATCTGCGCAATCGAGCCTTTCACGCGGCGTCTTGTCCCTTGCCGTAACCTCAATACCGTTTGAACGCAAAAGCCTGATAAGCGGTCTGTTCGATACGCCAATGCCGATAACGTCAACTTTTTTGCACCTAAGTTCATCAATATACTCAGAAAGAGTCATTTTTGCACCTCTCATTTTGTAATTCTAAAATTATATTATAAACCTTATGCACTGCATTTTCAATCATTCCATTTGACATTACGCCCTTTTTCGGTTAAAATACCATAAGTCAGTCGGTCGGACAGCCGCGGGCATAAGGGGAAACCCTGTGCGTGAGGAAAGCCCGGGCTCCAAAGGGCAAGGATAACGGGTAACACCCGCCGGGGGCGACCCCCGGACAAGTGCAACAGAGATATACCGCCCCGCCGCAGCGGCGAGGTAAGGGTGGAAAGGCGAGGTAAGAGCTCACCCGGGGCGTGGAGACACGTTCCCGCTGTAAACTCTATCCGGAGCAACACCGCGGAGGGACAAAAGGCCTGCCCGGCCGTCCCATGGAGGTGGCTTGAGCCTTGAGGCAACTCAAGGCGTAGATAGATGGCTGTCGATTACAGAACCCGGCTTACAGACCGGCTGACAAAAAAGCGCTCAGGGACCATCCCTGAGCGCTTTTTATGTCTGAAAATATCATTCCGCGTCTTCCCAATTGTGCCAGACGTTCTGGATATCGTCGTTATCGTCCATAAGGTCAAGCATCTTCTCAAACTTATTGATATTCTCTTCGTCTGTGAGCTTAACATAGTTCTGTGGCACCATTTCAACCTGGGCGGAGAGAAATTTGTACTTGCCCTCGAGCTGAGACGCAACCTCAGAGAGCCCATCGGGATCGGTATAGACCTCGAATACGCCTTCTTCCGGTGCAAAGTCCTCTGCTCCTGCCTCGAGAGCGTCCATCATGACTTCGTCTTCCTCAAGGTCGCCGTCCTCGTTGTCGATAATGATGACGCCCTTTTTATCGAAGGACCAGCTTACGCAGCCGGCCGCGCCCATATTTCCGCCGTATTTGTCAAAGAGATGACGCACCTCGCTCGCAGTACGGTTACGGTTATCTGTCATAGCGTCAACGATAACGGCAACGCCCTCCGGTCCGTATCCCTCGTATGTGACGGTCTCAAAGTTATCGGTATTGCCCGAGCCGAGAGCCTTCTCAATAGTGCGCTTTATGTTGTCATTCGGCATATTCGCGGCCTTTGCCTTCGCAACTACGGTTGCAAGGCGGGAGTTATTCGCGGGATCGCCGCTGCCGCCCTCCTTGACCGCAACGATCATTTCTCTTGCGATCTTTGTAAAGGCCTGAGCTCTTTTTGCGTCTGCCGCGCCCTTGGTCTTCTGAATGTTATGCCATTTTGAATGTCCGGACATTTATGTTCTTCCCTTCTGAACTGGATTTTCTCAAAAAAAGTTTAGCACAAATAATCCGGTATGGCAAGTATTTAATACTATTTTTTCATTATTAACAGCAGCTTTCCCGTTTTAAGCTCAGATTCGTCAGCAAATTCATTTGCCCTCAATATAGACTCCTGTGAACACCGGTACTTTTTTGCGATACCCCACAAGCTGTCGCCTTCCCGAATTCTGTAAGCGATCAGAGACGGGGTCTCCGGCTTAAGCTCATACTCGTTCAACTCGGCAGAACAAATTATCGGTATAACCGCCTTGTCATATTTCTCAAGCAGTGTTTTTATAGACAGCCTTACGGCGACGCCCTCCTCAGTGCGGTTAAACTCAGCGTGTTCCGCCTCGGCATAAGATGAAAAATACTCGTAGCCGTTTTGAGTGAGCGAAAGCTTATCCTTCCCCTCCGCGTTCCTCAGCGTTCCGAAAACCTCATCGGTCTGCGACGAATAAACGGTAATGACAGACGCCGGCGCGCTCAGCATGCAGCACCCTTCGCTTGACGATACAGAGGGCAGGCCGGGATAAGACATGACTGCGTCTATGCTTTTAACGTCGACGGGAGTCTTAAACTCAACGCCCAGATCAGCCGTGCTTCTCTCAGTGCCTCGGAAGCACTCAAAGCAAAGCTCGCCTCTGTCAAATACGACTTCTCCGTCCGGAGAAAAGGCGTCGATAACAGTCTCAACCTCAAGCTCTTTATACGATACGCATTGAATTACCCCGTGCAGCTCAAGTGTAACCTCATCTCCGTCCTCGCCTCCGCTGTCATGTGCGACGAAAGCACCCGTCGGAGTAACCAGCGCCGTCTGATCGCAGTATTCCTCACCGGAGTCCAGATCCACCACCTGTGAGAACGGACTTTCCACAGTCTGAGCCGCAACCGAGCCCGAATTTGTGATATATACGAGTCTCGTTTTAGCTGAGCCTCGAACGACGGCCTTTGCACCAACTTTTTTTATCTCATCCGCGCAGAACGATAGCGTCGAGCCGATTATTTTCCCGATTCCGGCAAAAGAATGGCTGTCAGTAATCGTGAAAACCTTTTCATTTACGGAGCACGGCAGCCTAAGCCTGTTCGAGGCTTTCAGCGTCTCAATTCCGTCTTTATCGGAAATGTCCGTCGGTAGCTTTACCGCCGCATCCGCGTAAGCCGTCATTGAGAACACAAGCTCCAGTTTTATAAGAAGCTTTCTGGAGTTTATAAGTCTCGGCTCACAGGCAGCTACAGAAATATCAGCGGTCAGCAGTGATTCGGAATTAAGCTCCCCGGTCTCGGCAGAGGCGGAAAAGTCTCTGGACATCGTGATAACGCTCAGCTCCGGCACTGAATCCGCGGCGTAAACTACGGATATATCGCAGGCGCCGGTTACGGTCATACGCCCGTTCTCCGAGTCCTTCGAGCGCATATACGGCAGGGCCGTAGCACATACCGTTCGCACTGCGTCGGGCTGAGTTTCCGAAAGATTAACCTCAAAAGTCTCCTCTTTTGTGAACTTCCTGCACAATATCCTTTTTTTATACGCGATTTCGTTATAAGTAAGCTCAAGCTCCATTCATATCTCTCCTTGCATTTAATAACTTCATAAAGAAATATATTATGCAGGGACGCCGAGTATTACAGATCCTCAGCACATAACGTAGAGTCCAAGCACCACAAGAATAATGCCGACTATAAGCCACCACCAGTATGACGGCAGAATAACGGCAAGAATGATGGTTGCACCAACAGCCGCAAGAACACCCCCGACGACTTTTCCTCTTCCAGTTCTGCAAAATCTCATTTCCGCGCTCACCTCCAGCAAGACCTCATTATTACTATATGACGGCTCGCGGAGATCGGTGCAGAGATAAAAAACGCCCGCGCAATAAATGCGCGGGCTAAAAGGCGAAAACTTTAGGTTATAGGCTCAAAGTCCTGAGCGCCGTGCTTGCAGAGCGGGCAGATAAAGTCCTCCGGAAGCTCGTCGCCCTCATAAATATATCCGCATATCTTGCAGACGAACCCCTTCTTCCCCTCGGTTGCAGGCTTCGGCTTAACGTTGTTCTGATAATAGGTATAGGTCATAGTCTCAATTCGGCTGATAACGCGAGCCTCGGTCACGCTGCATATGAACATTCCATGAGTTCCGAGGTCAAGATAGTCTTCAACCTTGAGAGACATAAAGGAATTGATGTAGTGCGGAAGGAAAACAAGCCCGTTATCAGAGCGCATAGGATTGCAGCCGGCGAATTTGTCAACGTTTCTTCCGCTCTGGAAGCCGAAATTCTCAAATACCTTGAACGGAGCCTCGATAGACAGGCAGTTTACGTTCATAATTCCGGTCTGCTTTATAACGTGATGCGAATAGTTCTGCTTATTAATGCAGACGGCAACGCGGTTCGGCTGGCTTGTGAGCTGAGAAACCGTGTTGACTATAAGTCCGTTATCCTTCTTCCCGTCGTTGGAGGTTACGACGTAGAGACCGTATCCGATATTGAAGAGAGCCGTAAGATCATTCTTATTCGCTGTCTCGCTGTTCTGCTGTACGTAATCCTCGCAGAGTTCGTCGGCAAGTGCGTCAAGCTCGCGTTTATTGTCGTCGTTCATCGCACTCATTATGCGAACGCCCGTCTTGGTCCAGCGTATGTCCTTGCAGGGTTCAAGGATCCCCTTCATGACCTTTGCCGCCATCGGCGCCCAGCTTCCGTTTTCTATTACGCCGACCGTGCGCTTCTTATATCCGCGCTCCTCAAGATGCTCAAGGAAAGTGCGCATAAACGGAAATACGTCGGCATTGTAGGTGGTAGAAGCAATGACAAGCTTGCCATAGCGGAAAGCATCCTCAACCGCCTCTGCCATATCCTCGCGGGCAAGATCGCAGACGACAACCTTCGGGCAGCCCTTGGACTTTAGCTTTTCGGAAAGATACTCGACAGCCCTTTTGGTGTTCCCGTAAACAGATGTATACGCAATCATAACGCCTTCAGACTCAACGCCATAGCTCGACCACGTCTGATAAAGACCGAGATAATATCCGAGATTTTCGGAAAGCACCGGACCGTGAAGCGGGCATATCCTCTGAATATCAAGCTTTGCCGCCTTTTTGAGCACAGCCTGCACCTGAGCTCCGTATTTGCCGACTATGCCAAAGTAATAACGGCGAGCCTCGCATGCCCAATCCTCTTCAACGTCAAGAGCGCCGAACTTGCCGAATCCGTCGGCAGAGAAAAGTATCTTGTCCTTAGCATCGTAGGTCATGAGTACCTCAGGCCAATGCACCATCGGAGCTGTCACAAAATTTAGGGTATGCTCTCCAAGCTCAAGAGTGTCGCCCTCCCCCACTACGATTCGGTTATCCGCAAAATCCTTTCCGAAGAAATTCTGCATCATTGTGAACGCCTTGGATGACGCGACAATTTTAGCATTTGGATACTGTGACGCAAAAGTCATAATGTTTGCGGAATGGTCAGGCTCCATATGCTGAACTATAAGGTAGTCCGGCTTTCTTCCTGAGAGAGCGTTTTCAAGGTTATCGAGCCATTCGTGCTTGAAATGAACGTCTACAGTATCAAAAACGGCTATCTTTTGGTCCATAATAAGGTAGGAATTATAAGCCATGCCGTTCGGAACATCATATTGGCCCTCAAAAAGGTCTATATTATGGTCGTTTACGCCGATATAAAACACTGTGTCTGTAACTTTTTTTATATTCATTGATTAGCCTCCTTAAGTTTTTTGTCTATTTTATCATATTCAATGCTTTTTTTCAATGTTTTATTGGCAAAACCAAATAAAAAAACAGCGGAATCAATCCGCTGTTTTTATCTGATTTTGGCATTTCAGCTTTTTAAGAACATCTCAAGCCTGTCCAGACCCTCTTTGATATTCTCCATGCTGGTGGCATAGCTCCATCTAACGTAGCCGTCAGCTCCGAATGCATTTCCCGGAACTGTCGCTACAAGACCTTTTTCCAGCAGCGCCTTGCAGAAATCGGCGCTCGACTCGATTTTCACTCCCGACAGCGTTTTTCCGAAGGTCTTTTTGACGTTCATAAATATATAGAACGCACCGTCGGGCTCAAGGCAGCTAACGTCATCCATCGCGTTAACTCGGTCTACAAAATAACGGCGGCGCTTAATAAACTCATCGCGCATCATGCTCGCGGAAAGCTGCTCGCCGGCATAAGCCTCAACAGCCGCATACTGAGCAGCGTTGGACGGGTTACCGGTTGAATGGCTCGTGTAGTTGGACAGCGCCTTCGATATCTCCGCGTTTGCGGCACAGAAGCCTATTCTCCATCCGGTCATTGCCCAAGTTTTAGACACTCCGTTGACTATGATAGTGCGCTCCTTCATATCCTCGCTGACAGAAGCAAAGCTAAGAAAATCTCCGGAATAAGTAAGGAAAGCGTAAATCTCGTCGTCGATAACGTAAAGATCCTCTTCACTGATCACCTTGCTCAGCGCCCTTACCTCATCAGGTGAATAGAGCATACCTGTGGGATTTGAGGGATTCGTCATAATAATGCACTTTGTCTTTTCTGTGCATGCTGCTTTGAGCTGCTCGGGAGAAAGCTTGAAGCGCGACTCCTCGGTGGTCTCGATAATAACGGGAACACCGCCCGCCATTTTGATTGCTTCTGCATATGTTACCCAATAAGGCGCAGGAAGTATAACCTCGTCACCCGGATTCAAAAGCACCTGAAGCACAAGATATATAACGTGCTTCGCGCCGCTTGAAACACATATCTGGCTTGGCTTGTATTTCAACGAAAAGGACTTGTCGAGATAATCGCATATTGCTTCCTTGAGCGGAAGAATTCCGGAGGAAGGAGTATAATGAGATTTATCCTCCACAATCGCCTTTATTGCGGCGACTTTGATATTAGTTGGCGTTGGAAAATCAGGCTCACCTGCGCCGAAACCTATAACGTCGATCCCATTTGCTTTCATTTCCTTTGCAAGCGCCGAAATGGCGAGAGTTGCAGACGGGGCGATCCCGGAAGCGACCTTTGAAATGCATTTCATACCAATTGCTCCTTGTTCAGTTAAAAATCTACACGCATTATATGCACAGAATTGCAAAAATGCAAGCGATCGGGAGCATTTTTAGATGAATATGAATTTGTCAAGGAAGCACTCATTCATTTTTGTGCAAAATAACAGAAAAGCGGCTCTGCCGAGTATGTGGCAAAGCCGCTGACTGTGGTTTTTTATTTTCTTCTGTAATGTCCGGAAATCTCCTGGTGCTTTATTATCTCTTCAAACGTCATACCGGTCGTAAGGTTTTCCTCCGCCCGGATGGCTTCGATCTTCTGCTTTGCAAGCTCATCCTGTATCTTCTTTTTCTTTCTTCGGTTAACGTTATACAGGATAATAAAGCCGATATAAGCCGCGAACATCAAAATAATCGCAATTATTATCAGCTTCACAACCCCGTTTTGAAGCGTGCTTTGTATTTGCGATGAGATAAATTTTGCCTTATCAAGCTCAACGGAGTAGTTTGCAAGAAGCTTGACCGTGCCGTAAGAAACCCCGTTTATCATTACGTCGGCTTCGCCGAGCTCTTGTCCCTCGGAAATCGGGGCCTTGAGCGTCTCTCCTTCCGGAACGTTGAGCCTTACAGTGTATTGTATTTTGGATAAGTCAGCGTCGTTATCGACCAGAAGAACAATGGATTCGGCGGGTCTGAGCGCAACGCTTTTTGCGCCGTTGCCAAGAGCTACGTCAACTTCGCTGACGATTTTCATCGTGCTTAAAACAGTTCTGTATGAATAATTGCTGAATCCCCACTGAAACAGTCTTTTCGTCTCCGTAAAGCTCTGTGTCTGCGTCGTACCGTCTTCAAGAACAACGGAACGCGCCTTCAAAATAACTGAAACAAGGCGAACCTCGCCCTTCTGCGCTGCTGAGGCCAGACAAAAACCTGCGGCGTCCGTATATCCGGTCTTTCCCCCCTTCGCATATTCGTAATAGTAAGGGCTTTTCTCCATTATCAGGTTATTTGTGTTCTTTATCGGTCGCTCATCGGACATATTCGTTGCCGCAACAGTATAGTTTTCAGTCGCAGTTATTTTAGCAAAGAGCGGCATACTCATTGCTTTTCTGAGGATAAGCGCAAGATCCTTCGCAGTTGAGTAGTTTTCGCTGTCGGTGAGTCCGTGAGTATTTGAAAAATGCGTTCCGGTGCAGCCAATGGACGCAGCCATTGTGTTCATATCTGTTATAAACCGCGAAATTGAGCCGGAAATGTACTCTGCTATTGCGTTACAAGGCTCATTTGCAGAGGTCATAATAGCGCAGTAAAGCAAGTCCTCAAAAGATACCCTTTCCCCCTCGGCGAAATTGAGAGAACTTGCATCGCCGTCGATATCCGAATAAAGATTTGGGGATAGCGTTATCGTGTCGCCAAGCGCAGCTTTGCCGCTTTGAAAAGCGTCGATTGCAACGATCGCAGTCATTATCTTCGTAAGGCTTGCCGGATGCATTCGCGCATCCCCGTTCGAGGAGTATAGAATCGTGCCCGTGTCGAGGTCGGCAAGAACGGCAGCGCCGCATTTGAGATCAATACTCTGCGCTGCTGCAGCGTGCGGCGCAGAGTAAAGCGCCGCGGACAATAATAAAGCGGATATTAAATAATAAATAATTATCTTCTTAAAATTTTTCATTTAATTCTCCGAAATTTATGATATAATCGTTAAGAGGAATAATTCCTCTTATATAATACTTAATAAATCCGTTAAAATCAATAGAAACAGATAATTTTGGGATAAGAAAATGAAAGAGAACAGCTATATAAAATGGATCCTTGCGCTGACTTTTTGCATCGTAGTCTTTGCTGTAGGCTTCTTTTTCGGACACAGCGGCAAATGGCACAGCGTCAGGATATCTCCTGCCGTTCCGACGGAATACCATTCGTCTGCAGCTGAACTCACAGTCACGCCGGAAAGCAGAACGATTCCTTCCGAGGCAAAAACAGAAAAGATCAATATAAACAATGCTTCACGTGAAGAGCTTGCCACACTTCCAGGCATAGGGACCGAGCTTGCAGGCAGGATAGTTGAGTATAGGGAGACCTACGGAGATTTTATCTGCATCGACGAGATCATAAAAGTCCGCGGGATAGGAAAAGAAAAGCTTGCTGCCATTCAGGATCTAATAACGGTATAGTAAGGAGAGCATATGAAAATACTTGTTGTTGATGATGAAAAGCTTCTTGTAAAGGGTATAAAATTCAACCTTGAGACCGAGGGATATCAGGTCGACACTGCATACGACGGTGAAGAGTGCGTAAGGCTCTCCAAAGTGAATGAATATGACCTCATTATTCTCGATCTTATGATGCCGAAACTCAGCGGTCTCGACGCTTGCATGCAGATCCGTGAGTTTTCAACCGTGCCAATTATTATGCTGACGGCGCGCGGCGACGATATGGATAAAATAATCGGCTTCGAGTACGGTGCAGACGATTATATCACAAAGCCCTTCAACATTCTTGAATTAAAAGCAAGAGTGCGCGCCCTTCTCCGGCGCTCTTCTATTGCAAAGGACTTAGACGGCGCGGAAAAACTAACCATTGGAAATATTACGCTTGACTACCAACGGCATCTTGCAGAGAAAAACGGGAAAAGCATAGAGCTTACCGGGCGGGAATTCGACATTCTTGAGCTGTTCATGAAAAATCCAGGCAGAGTCTACAGCCGCGAAAACCTTCTAAATCTTATTTGGGGCAGAGATTATCAGGGCGACGTACGGACGGTCGACGTACATGTTCACAGGCTGCGGGATAAGCTGGAGTCCGATCCCGCTTCGCCGCTGCATATCATTACTAAGTGGGGGGTCGGGTATTATTTCAAGGGAGAGTAACGCCGAAAAAAAAGAGCGGCGGTTTATCAGCGTTCGCACCAAGTTTCTCTTATCCTATATCTCTATACTGGCCATCGTACTTGTTGTTCTGAATACCTACCCTATCGTTCTTTCCCGTAATCTTGTTTTCGACTCAAAGCAGTCTTCTCTCATCAGCACCGCTAACCAAATCGGTATATCTCTCGGCGCGCTCGATCACCTCACGCCCACAGGAGTGTCCAACGTCATTAGTGTGCTTGATACAGAGCCTCTCTCAAGAATCACCGTCGTAAACTCTGACTACGATATACTGTTTCACGAGGTCAAGCGCGGCGAACGAACTGCTGAGATAAATGCTCAAACACTTATCAGCGAAGCTCTCGGCGGCAACGATTCATTTGAATCGCATTTCTCAGGGGGCGCGTATCTCAGCGGCGCATCAGTGCCCGTTGCGGCAAACGGAAAAATAACAGGCGCCGTTTACGTTTATGAATTTGACCCGGATGACGGCGCGATAATCCTTGCTCTTCAAAGGAATCTCCGTAATATCTCTATCCTTCTCACTGCCGTTACTGTACTCATCGGAATCATTTACTCAAGCACCTTTACAGGCAGGATAACAAAGGTCCTCGACGGAATACAAAACGTTAGAGACGGTAAGTATACCTACAGAATACCTGCAGAGGGCCACGACGAGCTTACAGGACTGGCTGATGAGTTCAACAGCTTAACTAACAGGCTGCAGATAAACGAGGAGACGAGGCGTCGCTTTATTGCAGACGCATCGCATGATCTTAAGACGCCCCTCGCCTCTATTCGCTTATTGAGCGACAGCATTCTTCAAAACGGCAATATGGACACGGATACAGTCCACGAGTTTGTAAACGATATAAGAAACGAATCTGAAAGGCTTGCAAGAACCACAGGTCAGCTTCTCGATCTGACAAAGCTGGATTACAACACTTTAACGCTAAGTGAACCTGTCGACTGTTCCGCCGTCGCGGAAGGCGTGGTGCGTATGCTGACGCCTATAGCAATAGAAAAGGACGTAAAGCTCCTTTCTGAGCTAAGCGAAAACTGCGTCGTGCTTGCTTCTGAGGAGGATATATACCAGGTTATCGTAAATCTCTCTGATAACGCGGTTAAGTACACAGAACCAGGCGGAACCGTTATAATCTCCGTCGCTCAGGTTGCCGGCAAAGTTTCAATAACGGTTTCTGATAACGGCATCGGTATTCCCGAATCCGATCTGCCCTATATATTCGACCGGTTCTACAGAGTTGACAAGTCACGAAACCGTGAAGCAGGCGGAAGCGGACTTGGGTTATCAATAGTAAAATCCACTGTAGAAATGCGCGGCGGGACAGTAAATGCGCAAAACAGGGAAAACGGCGGAATGATATTTAATGTGGTTTTTCCTCTTTACTCAGCGGAAAAATAGTAGTATAATTCTAATGAAAGCGCGGGTATGGTGGAATTGGCAGACACGCTGGATTTAGGTTCCAGTGGGCGACCGTGCAGGTTCAAGTCCTGTTACCCGCACCATAAGAATGAGGAAGCCCGTGGTTCGGTCTTCCTCATTTGTTCTTAATACAGTATCGTGGGGGCGATCTCATGGAGAACGATATGTTCTATATGCTGAAAAAATGCGGTGGATATGTTGCGTCCCAAAGAGGAGTTTACTTCTACGATGAGGATGACAGATCAATAAAGTACATAGACAAAGCTTATATAGACACTCCCGAAGAGGATGCGTCATGGACTGTTGTTTACAGAGAATCCGACTCGCAAAAGTCTGTGAAGCCAAAGAAGGAAAATGTCAAAAAGTCCGAAGCTATCTACTGTTCATGGGATGAGGAGAAAATGCTCGATAATCTTCTCTTTTCACTTAAAAAGGCAGGCGGCTCTTTTGATACAATGAAATATCATTATCAGCTCGATTTAAAAACAAAGCTTATCCTGCGAATGGACGTAAACAGATACTATAGCGGAGTGGCTACACGAGATGATTGGACTATTCTCGGCGCATTCGAGATACTATAAAAAAGCCCAATAATTTAACGAAAATCCGAGATACCCAAAATATGGGCATCTCGGATTTTTTTAGATGGTCGGAGTGTCGGGATTTGAACCCGAGGCCTCTTGGTCCCGAACCAAGCGCGATACCAAACTTCGCCACACCCCGTTGGCTGATGCTATGTTATTATAGCATCAAATCACCAATTGTCAAGTTTTTTATACTTCAAAAGCCAAATCTGCTGCAAGAAAATGCACTATTCTTTTCTCAACTGGCTTTTTCAGTATTCGCTGCGCCGCATAGGCATAGGCAGCAAGTTGTCCGCTATAGTACTGAGCCCTCTGTTGCGCCGTCTCAGCCTCTACCCTGTCCGTCTTATAATCGATTACAGTAAGCTTTCCCTCATTCTCTATTACGCAGTCGATAACACCCTGCAGAAGCACTCTCTCACCGCCTGGATAACCCGGGAATTCTCCCGAATCCGAAAGCAGAGAGAACTTCAGCTCACGCCATACGTTCTGCGCTCCCATAATCAGCCTGCCTGTGTCTGAACACAAAAAGCGAGAAACAATACGCGGATCAACTGATTTTGCTTCCTCATCAGTCAAATACTTCATTATTCTAAGCCGCTCAATTTCCTTTTCAGCTCCGCTCACAGTCGCTGAACTTCTAAAGTCTGCATACTGCATAACGAGATGAAGCGCCGTACCCCTCTGCACCGAAGTCAGGGCGCGACCCTTTGCGCTGAAGTCGGGGCGCACGGGGGCCGATAGTTTTATCCTTGCTCTATTTATCTCGTCTGCATCCTCATGTGCTTCAATATCAAAAAATCTGC
>JAEEGL010061559.1_pt1 | contig 14475 bp, 12 predicted proteins | sample 9134231 | NCBI WGS metagenome assembly JAEEGL01 (sample SAMN16246548, study PRJNA631951) | gut metagenome | biome: gut microbiome; feature: rumen; material: fiber-attached | host: Bos | place: Iran: Karaj | collected 2018-10
ATATGATCAGGGAGGGTAATATGCCTGCAGTCAAAATGCGCCCGAAGGATTATATCAAGATCCGCGGGGCGAACGAACATAATCTCAAAAATCTGAATCTCGATATCCCCAGAGGAGAGCTGGTGGTTTTCACCGGATTGTCCGGTTCGGGGAAATCCTCTCTCGCGTTCGATACGATATATGCCGAGGGGCAGCGCAGATACATGGAGTCGCTCTCTTCCTATGCCCGCATGTTCCTCGGACGGATGGAAAAACCCGATGTTGAGAGGATAGACGGACTGTCTCCCGCTATATCCATAGATCAGAAATCCACCAATCACAATCCGAGATCGACCGTGGGAACGGTCACGGAGATATATGACTATCTGCGTCTGCTCTATGCGAGGGCGGGCATCCCGCACTGTCCGAAATGCGGACGTGAGATATCCAGACAGACCGTGGATCAGATCACGGATCAGATCATGTCGCTGCCCGAGGGGACGAAGATACAGGTAATGGCTCCCGTAGTCCGCGGACGTAAAGGCGAGCATGCCAAGGTCCTCGAGAGTGCCGTGCGCAGCGGCTATGTCCGAGCTCGTATCGACGGCAGCGTGTATGAACTCAGCGAGGAGATCAAACTCGACAAGAACATCAAGCATAATATCGAGATCGTCATAGACAGACTGGTGGTGAGAAGCGGCATCGAGACCCGGCTCACCGATTCGGAGGAAAATGCCCTGAAACTTTCCGGCGGTCTTGTGATGGTCGATACCGGCGATGACATGCTTACTTTCTCACAGAACTTCGGCTGTCCCGATTGCGGGATATCCATCGGTGAGATCGAACCCAGGAGTTTCTCTTTCAATAATCCTTTCGGCGCATGCCCCGAGTGCACCGGTCTCGGATATAAGATGGAATTTGACATAGATCTCATGATCCCCGATAAGAGACTGTCCTTTAACGAAGGTGCGGTACAGGTCATGGGCTGGCAGAACAGCAAGGATAAGAAGAGCTTTTCTCATGCTCTTCTGGATGCACTCTCAAAGAAATACAAGTTCAGTCTGGATACTCCGTATAAGGATCTTCCGGAGGATATACGCGACAGGTTCGAAAACGGCGGCTTTGATGAAGTGAACGTTCACTATACCGGACAGAGAGGCACCGGGGATTACCCCATGGTCTTTGAGGGACTTCTGGAAAACATAAACCGCCGCTATCGTGAAGCCTACGGAGAGAACGCAAGAGCGGAATATGAATCCTATATGAGGTTTTCGCCGTGTACCGTATGCCGCGGAATGAGACTTAAACCCGAGTCGCTGGCAGTGACCATAGGCGACATGAACATATATGAGATCACATCTCTTGCCATCAGGGATCTTCAGGTTTTTCTTGATGAGCTGAACCTGACGAAGCAGCAGGCTCTTATCGGAGAACGCCTGCTTCGCGAGATAAAAAACAGAGTCGGCTTTCTGGTCAATGTGGGTCTTGAGTATCTTACTCTCGCCCGTGGTGCTTCAACTCTTTCGGGAGGAGAATCGCAGAGGATCCGTCTGGCGACTCAGATAGGGTCCGGTCTGGTAGGAGTGTGCTACATTCTGGATGAACCGAGCATAGGTCTCCACCAGCGTGATAACGGCAAGCTTCTTTCGGCGCTTAAGGATCTGCGCGATCTGGGCAATACTCTCATTGTGGTCGAACATGATGAAGAGACCATGAGAGAGGCGGACTTCATAGTTGATATCGGTCCGGGCGCGGGAGAGCATGGAGGCGAGGTCATAGCTACCGGCACCGCGGAAGAGATAATGCAGGTTCCGGAGTCGATCACCGGACAGTATCTGAGCGGAGTACGTAAGATAGAGATTCCCGGTAAGAGACGTAAGCCCACGGGATGGCTCAAAGTGATCGGTGCGGCCGAAAACAACCTTCGGGGTATCGACGTGGACATTCCTTTGGGAATATTCACCTGTGTTACCGGTGTATCCGGATCCGGCAAATCTTCTCTTGTAAACGAGATAGTAAATAAGAGGCTTTCCAGAGACTTAAACCGCGCGAGGGTCATACCCGGCAGACACGTGAACATAGAAGGCATCGAGCAGCTTGACAAGGTTATAGACATAGATCAGTCACCCATCGGACGTACACCGAGATCCAATCCGGCCACCTATACGGGTGTATTCGATCAGATCAGGGATCTTTTTGCCTCAACGCAGGATGCCAAGGCCAGAGGTTATACGAAGGGAAGATTTTCGTTCAATGTCAAGGGCGGGCGCTGTGAAGCCTGTGCGGGTGACGGTATCATCAAGATAGAAATGAACTTCCTGCCGGACGTATATGTACCCTGCGAGGTGTGCAACGGGCACAGGTATAACCGCGAGACCCTGGAGGTCAAATATCACGATAAGAGCATATACGATGTGCTGAACATGACGGTGGAAGAAGCGCTTGTCTTCTTCGAGCACATCCCTTCGATCAGGAATAAGATACAGACCCTGTATGATGTCGGACTCGGTTATATCCGTCTGGGACAGCCTTCGACGGAACTCTCCGGAGGTGAGGCGCAGAGAGTGAAACTTGCCACCGAACTGTCCAAACGCGGGACCGGCAGGACCATATACATCCTTGATGAGCCCACGACCGGCCTTCATTTTGCGGACGTACATAAACTTATAGATATACTTCAGCGCCTGGCCGAGGGCGGCAATACCGTACTGGTCATCGAGCACAATCTGGATGTGATCAAGTGCGCGGATTATATCATCGACATGGGGCCTGAAGGCGGTGACGGCGGCGGGACCGTCATAGCACAGGGAACGCCCGAAGAGGTTTCCAAAGTCACAAAATCTTATACCGGCCAATATCTGGTTAAGATGCTTCGGGAAAAACCCGCGGCCAAACCCGCAGGCGGAAAGAAAAAAACAGAGGTTAAGTAAAGGGCAGGACCGTCCGATATAATATACAGCATGGACGCATTGACCACCGAAAGGATTCGGAGGGTCAGTGCGCTTTTGCGTTTTACGGAGTCTGAAAATTTTATAAAATCCTTTTCTAATAGCCCCTGTTGGGTTATAATATATCGGATATTATGACTTATCAGCCCCTGTAAGAGGCTTTTTCAGGATAGAAAGGGAACCGTAAGATGCAATACACAGACATAGGAATCGACTTAGGTACAGCGAGTATTCTTGTTTATATCAGAGGCAAGGGCGTCGTATTAAAAGAACCCTCGGTCGTAGCGTTCGACAGCAATACTCATAAGATACAGGCTATAGGCGAAGATGCCAGACTGATGCTGGGAAGGACACCCGGTAACATCGTAGCCGTAAGACCTCTTCGCGAGGGCGTTATTTCCGATTATACCGTTACCGAGAAGATGATGAAGTACTTCATCCAGAAGGCACTCGGTAAGAGGAATTTCCGTAAACCCAGGATCGCCGTGTGCGTTCCCAGCGGAGTTACCGAGGTGGAGCGTAAGGCAGTTGAGGATGCGACCATCCAGTGCGGTGCCCGTGAAGTGTTCATCATAGAAGAGCCTATCGCAGCTGCGATCGGTGCAGGCGTGGATATATCCAAACCCTGCGGGAACATGATCGTGGATATCGGCGGTGGTACAACGGACGTAGCCGTTATCTCTCTGGGCGGAACGGTAGTCAGCGATTCGATCAAGATAGCCGGAGATGATTTCGATCAGGCACTTGTTCGTTACATGCGTAAGAAACACAATCTTCTGATCGGTGAGAGCACCGCGGAGGATATCAAGATCAATATCGGTACCGCTTACAAGCGCCCCGAGATCGATTACATGGATGTCAAGGGACGTAACCTGGTATCGGGTCTTCCGAAGAGCATCAAGGTCAGCTCGGAGGAGACGGAAGATGCGTTGAAAGAGCCCACATCACAGATCGTTGATACGATCAAGGGCGTTTTGGAGAAAACCCCTCCGGAACTCGCAGCTGATATCGTCGACAGAGGCATAGTCCTCACGGGAGGCGGATCGCTGCTCAGAGGACTCGAGGATCTGATCTCGTCTCAGACAGGTATCAATACGATGACAGCTGAAGATCCGATGACGGCTGTCGCTATCGGTACCGGCAAGTACGTAGAGTTCCTGGCGGGCTACAAAGAAGAATAAAAGTGAGGTTATCACATGGTTAAAGGTCTTTACACTTCCTATACCGGAATGATCAATGAGCAACACAGGTTGGACACGGTCGCCAACAGTATTGCCAACTTTGACACCAACGGATTTAAGAAAGAGGGAGCGACAAGTCAGGCCTTTGACGATGTGCTGGCATATAAGATCAAGGATGTCACTGAAGCCGGCAATCTGCCGAGGCGTATGGGCATCATCAATCCCGGTGTCAAGATAGGCGAGAACTATGTTGACTGGTCAGAGGGATCATTCAAGGAAACCGGCAATACTTTCGATCTTGCGATCGCGGGTAAAGGTTTCTTTACCGTTGAATTTACTTCCAAATCGGGACAGACTTCAACCAAATATACAAGAGACGGGAATTTTACCGTAGACATGCGTGGTGATCTGGTCACTCACGATGGTGACTTTGTGCTCGATCCCACCGGACGCCATATCCGCCTGGATCCTCTTAAGGAGGCGGCGATCAACCGCGCCGGACAGATATATCAGGACGGCAATCTGGTCGGTACCATCGGTATCACCGATTTTCAGAATTATGATTATCTGGAGAAATACGGTGAAAACTATTATCAGCCCGTGGAAGGTGCGACACAGGTCCAGACACCGCACCAGATATATTCCGGATACCTCGAGCAGAGTAATGTGTCCATCGTTGATGAGATGGTCAACATGATATCGATACAGAGATCCTATGAAGCAAACCAGAAACTGATCCAGACATTCGATTCGAGTCTGGACATAGCGGCAAATCAGTTGGGCAAACTCTGATAAGCGACAGATAATAGAGAGGAGACGATATGGTTAGAAGCTTATGGACCGGCGCGACCGGCATGAACGCACAGCAGACCAATGTGGATACTATCGCCAACAATCTGGCTAATGTCAATACCAACGGATATAAATCTCAGGAAGCGCAGTTTAAGACACTGCTTTATCAGACACTCCAGACCAGGACCACGACAGCCAACGGTGCTGCCAAGCCTACTGCATCACAGGTAGGTCTGGGTACCAGAGTAGCATCCATCAATCAGATATTTACCCAGGGTGCTCTGCTTGACTCGGAGTCCGATACCGCTTTCGCCATAGAGGGAGACGGATTCTTCGGTGTCAGATGCGGAGACGGTACCACCAGATATACCAGAAACGGAGACTTCAACTGGTCACTCGGAACAGGCAATACCATCGTTCTGTGCAGTTCCGAAGGTTATCCCGTACTTGACGAGCAGGGACGTCCGATCAGCCTGGCCAATACTTATATAGTCAATAAGATCACCGTCGATCAGAGCGGAAGCCTCCTGTACCCCGATGCCAATAACGTGCCTCAGAGACTCGGCTTCACCATAGGTAAATTCCAGTTCCAGAATCCTGCCGGCCTGGAGAGATACGGTGACACACTCTGGTCAGTGACACCCGTCAGCGGTGCTGCGATCAATGAAGCGACCAGCAATGCGGTCACCAAGAGCCGTGTGATCCAGGGTTATCTGGAAGGCTCAAACGTAAATGTGGCCGATGAGATGGTCAACCTTATCGTTGCCCAGCGTGCGTATGAGATGAACTCCAAGGTCATCACCACGACCGATACCATGATGGAGCAGGCCAACAATCTTAAACGATAATGTGAGGTAGGAACATGTCAGACTTCGATATATCCTCATTGACCGATTACAGTTCCGCGCTCCTTTCCAATACACAGAGCACGGCGGTAAACAACGCGATCAGTTCCAAGGTAAACTCGATAAGCAAAGATTCGACGGATGCCGAGCTGCTGGATGCATGCAAGCAGTTTGAAGCATATCTCTGGGAGCAGGTATATAAAAATGTCGACAAGACCACGAATGTATTCGGCAGCCAGTCGGACGGAAGTTACGCCGGAAACATGGTCAATATGTTCTCGGACAACCTGATCCGGGAAGTGTCAAATATGAGCGTGGGCGAAGGTGATAATTCACTCGCGATGAGACTTTACGAACAGCTTAAGAGAAATTACGGGATCGGAGTAACAACTCCGGAAGAGATCGATAAAAAAGAATAAAAAGAAAAAACGTAAATGATTTTTTCTACTTCGTTACAGACCGCCAACTGTAATGAGACCGAATAATGGGTCTATGCAGTTGGTGGTTTTTATGTAGCGGTGTATCAGGGGGATAGAATGGAATTAAGCGGTTATGTCAGCAGCATAAGATATCGCAGGGAAGAAACGGGTTATACGGTATTTGAACTTGTGAGCGATAATATCGGCTATACCGTGATTGCCAAGGTCGCCGACATAGATGAAGGTGCCAACGTTCATGTGGCCGGTGAAATGGTGATGCATCCGGTTTACGGAGAACAGATCAATGCTTCCGTATGCGAAGTCTCGGTTCCCGACGATACGGACGGTCTTCTGATGTATCTCGGGTCGGGAGCGATACGGGGAGTCGGCGAGACCATGGCATCGAGGATAATCGAGAAGTTCGGTTCGGAAGCCGCTCACATTCTCGAGAATGAACCCGAAAGGCTGGCGGAGATAAAGGGCATCAGCGAGCGTAAGGCCAGGGACATCGCATTGCAGTTCAGGGAAAAGGCACAGACCCGAAAGGCGTTTGTGTTCCTTCGCGGTTACGGCATTTCCAACAACATGTCCGTCAGAATATATGATGAATACGGCGAGGACATATACGGGATACTCCGGGAGAATCCGTATAAGCTGGCGGAGGATATCCGAGGGATCGGTTTTAAGACCGCCGATGAGATCGCCGAAAGGAGCGGGATCAGAGTTGATTCGCAGTACAGGATAAGAGCCGGACTCATGTATGTTCTTTCCCAGGCCATAGCGGAAGGCCATATGTTTCTGCCCGCCGCTGAACTTACCGGCAAGGCGGCGGAACTCCTGGATATCGACCGGGCGCTGATCGAAACGGAGATCACCAATCTTGCCGTGGAGAGAAAGGTAGTCGTAAAGGGTGAGGATGTCTATGCCGCCGAGTACTATTATGCCGAACTGAAATGTGCGGTGCTTCTCCACGATATAGATTCCTACACCGAACAGATCGTTTCGGATACAAAGAAGGCGGCGCTCGCAGCCAGGATAGAACGCCTCGAGACGGAGACGGGAATGCATTTCGATCCTCTCCAGAGACAGGCGATAGAAGCCGCAACATCAGGCGGCATACTGATCCTTTCCGGTGGTCCCGGAACGGGAAAGACCACGACGATAAACGCTCTCATAAAGTACTTTACCGATGAGGGAATGGATATAATGCTCGCCGCTCCGACCGGACGTGCGGCCAAGAGGATGACCGAGGCGACCGGATACGAAGCCAAGACCATACACCGGCTGCTTGAACTGTCGGGGGCTCCGGATGATGATCATTCCAGGGCCAGATTTGAGCGTAACGAAGACAACCCGCTTGAGACCGATGTGATCATTCTCGATGAGATGTCGATGGTCGATATATTCCTTTTCCTGTCGCTTCTCAAAGCTGTAACTCCGGGAACGAGGCTCATAATGGTCGGCGACGTCGATCAGCTTCCGAGCGTGGGCCCCGGTCAGGTCCTGAAAGATATGATCGATTCCGGAGCGTTCAGGGTGGTCATGCTTGAACAGATATTCAGACAGGAGGAAGGATCGGATATCATCACAAACGCGCACAGCATCCGCGCGGGAAGATATCCTGTTCTCGGAACGGACAGCAAAGACTTTTTCTTCCTCGAACGTTCGGACGTGAAGGTCATGTATAAACATATGGTGGAACTCATCACGCAGATGCTGCCCGGGTATGTTTCCGCACAGCCCATGGACATCCAGGTTCTTACTCCGATGCGAAAAGGACCCCTCGGAGTCGAGTCGTTAAACCGGATCCTTCAGCAGTACATCAATCCTCCTTCGGACGATAAAAAGGAGATCGAATACGGTGAAACGATCTTCCGCGAAGGGGATAAGGTAATGCAGGTCCGGAATAACTATCAGCTGGAATGGTATGTTACCGGTGAGTACAACATACGAGTCCAATCCGGAACGGGAGTGTTCAACGGCGATGTCGGATGCATCAGATCGATCGACGAGGAACAGCGCATGATGACGATCGAATTCGAAGAGGGGCATCTCGTTGATTATGAGTATTCTCTGTTTGAAGATCTTGAGACTGCGTATGCGGTGACGATACATAAATCGCAGGGGAGCGAATATCCCGCGGTGATCATACCGGTGATCAGCGGACCGCCCCAGCTTCTCAACAGGAATCTCCTGTATACCGCAGTGACCAGAGCAAGGCACAGTGTGGTCCTGATGGGGAACCGGCAGACTTTTTACAATATGGTGGATAACGACAGGATCAATATGCGTCACACCGGGTTTGCGGACCGGATAAGAGAGGTGTGTTTATGACATCGTTAAAACCTGCGGGGGAAGCTCTCATAAGTCTGGTCTTTCCCAGGAGATGCCCGATATGCGACCGGCCCGTCAGACCGTACGGAGCGTTTGCATGTGATGCATGTGCGGGTGAAGTTAAGTACGTTCACGGCGCGACATGTTATAAATGCGGCAAACCTCTGAAAGATGAAAGCGCGGAATACTGCGAAGACTGTGCACGGACGAGGCATGTTTTCAAACGCGGCATATCACTTTTTGAGTACAGATCCGTGTCCGATTCGATATACAGATTCAAGTACAGGGGGAGGCGGGAATACGCGGCCTGGTACGGACGCATGATGGCGCAGAGAATGGGCGGTGATCTGATCAGGCTTCATCCAGATGCGCTTGTTCCGGTCCCGATACATTCTTCCAAAATGAGGAGCCGCGGTTATAACCAGTCGGCGCTGATCGCGAGGGAACTTTCGGAGAGGATAAACATACCTGTCTGGGAGGATGCCGTGAAGCGCATAAAACGTACCGCGCCGCTTAAGGATCTGACCCCTTCGGAGCGCAACATTATTTTGCGGGGGGCTTTCAAATTGGGCATTAATGATGTAAAATTAAAGACGATTGTAATCATTGATGACATATATACAACCGGTGCTACGGTTGATGCCGTTGCGGATGTTTTTTTGAAGAACGGAGCAAGGGATGTTTTCTTTGCGACGCTCGCAACGGGAAAAGGCGTTTAAAAGAGATCCTTAACAGCAAGGAGGTAGTTATGGACGTAAGGAATTGCAGAGGCTGCGGAAAACTTTTTAACTATGTCAGCGGACCGTTTATGTGTCCCGCCTGCAGGGAGAAACTCGAAGAGAAGTTCCAGGAAGTTAAGAAGTACATTCAGGAGAATAGAGGAGTGACTGTTGCGGATGTTTCCGAGGCCTGCGATATAGACGCAAATCAGGTCAGACAGTGGATACGTGAGGAACGTCTGGAGTTTGCTTCGGGCGCATCCGAGATCTGCTGTGAGCAGTGCGGAACTCCCATCACCAGCGGAAGATTCTGTGACAAATGCAAGAACTCGATGGTCAACAGCCTGAACAACGTATACAAGCAGGAAGCACCCGCCAGACCCAGCCGCGATGACAGATCCGGCGGTCCCAAGATGCGTTTCCTCGGTTGATCGCGTGAGGTAGACTTTCGTAATGGTAGACCAGGAAAAAGTGATCCTCATGTCGAGGCTTGCTTCGTATGAGAAAAATGAAGGAAAGAAGAACGAAGCCATCGGGCGCTTTTTCAGAGGCGACTATATCGGATGGCAGGTTCTCGGAAGCATAGTCTGCGGAACCATCTGCTTCATGATCGTTCTGGCGGGCTATGTTGTCTACGACTTCGAGAATTTCATGCTTGATATATACAAGATGGATCTTCTTGAATATGCCAAGGGGATCCTTATCAAGTATGTGATCTTCGTGGGAGTTTATGCGGTGATCACATATGTGATATTCGCATTCAGATATGCCGGTGCACGTAAGAATCTAAGGATATATGCGCACAATCTGAACAAACTCTCCAAGACATATAACAATAACGAATAACGGAGGCCGGATATGACTTCTCTGGTTATGGCCAAGCAGATGATCAAACGTTTTTACAGCAAGTATGAAGCGTTTGTTCTTCCGATCATCAAGTTTCTGATTGGACTGATATGTTTGTCCGTCATTAACAAAAGACTTGGTTACATGTCACAATTAAACAGTTTTGTGATCGTTCTGATGGTAGCGCTGATGTGCTCGTTTATGCCGCTCAATTTCACGGTTTTTGTGGCGGCGCTTTTTGTGTTGGGGCACATATACAAGCTGTCGCTGGAATGTCTGCTCGTAGTGGGTGCATTGTTCCTGATACTGTTCCTGCTCTACTTCAGATTTTCACCGAAGGATACCATAGCGGTCCTGCTCACGCCCATATGCTTTATACTCAACATCCCCTATGTGATGCCGATAGCAGCCGGACTTCTCGGCACCCCCGCATCGGCCATATCCGTAGGATGCGGCGTGATCGTATACTATGTCCTTGAAGCCATAATAGGCGGTGCGGGTTCGATCAATTCTCTGGCCGATGAAGAGATGACCACCAGACTTAAGTTCGTGATCGATACGGTTTTGAACAACAAGCCGATGCTGGCGTTCGTACTTGCCTTCGGCATAACCATAGTGATCGTTTATGTGATAAGGAGACTGAAGATCACTTATTCATGGTATATCGCGATCGGCGCAGGAGTTCTGGCGGACATAGTCCTGCTGCTCATTTTCGATCTTATATTCGATACACATGTTTCGGGAGGCAATATGATCCTCGGATCGGTCGTTGCGATCATCATAGGCATCATATTGACATTCCTGTTCTTCCATGTGGATTATGCGCGTACGGAGAAACTGCAGTTTGAGGATGACGAGTATTACTATTACGTAAAAGCCATCCCGAAGGTTACGGTTCCCGGTACACAGAAGAAAGTTAAAAAGATCAACTCAACGAAGAAAAAAGGTCAGTCATCTAACGGGAATACATAATGTCAGGCATACATAGTATTTTGCCATATTTTACAAATCTTCATATGATCACCCCGAGGGCTACCGATGTCGTCGAGATACTGATCATCGCATATATGATATTTCATATTCTCAGATGGTTACGGAACACCAGAGCATGGTCTTTGCTCAAAGGGTTTTTCGTGATCCTGATCTTCGTCGGCGTTGCCGCCGTATTCCGCATGAATACGATCCTCTGGATCATCCAGAACGTCCTTAGCATAGCTGCGATCTCGGTTGTCGTGATCCTGCAGCCCGAGCTTCGTAAGGCACTTGAGGATCTCGGTGAAAAGAATTTCTTCAACACTTTCTTAAATGACAATACCAGATCAAATGACGAAGGGCGCTTCTCCGATAAGACCATCAACGAGATCGTTCGTGCATGCTTTGAGATGGGCAAGGAAAAGACCGGCGCACTCATAGTCATCCGTCAGAATCAGCCTCTCGATGAGTTTGAGAGGACCGGAATAGAAGTGGATGCGGCCGTCACAAGCCAGCTTCTGATCAACATATTCGAAAAGAACACACCGCTCCATGACGGTGCGGTCATCATAAGCGGAAACAGGGTCTGCTCTGCAACATGCTACCTTCCGCTGTCCGATAACTTAAGTCTCCCGAAACATCTCGGAACAAGACACAGAGCAGGCGTCGGGATCTCGGAAGTTACCGATTCGCTTACGGTCATAGTATCCGAAGAGACCGGGCGTGTTTCCGTAGCATACAAGGGACAGCTCGAGACGATGCGCGATCCTGAACTGCTGAAGGAAAAACTGGAATCAATACAGAACAAACCGACCGAAGAAGGTCGTAAGCGCAAGCGCAGAAAAGAGAAAGAGAGGCCGAAGAATGAAGCTGAAGCATAAGCTTTTTGACGACTGGGGCCTCAAACTCGGCTCTGTCGTTTTCGCGATACTCGTCTGGTTCATAGTCACCAACTTCAACGATCCTGTCGTTCAGTATCGCGTATACAATGTAAAAGTATCTTTCAGAAACACCAATGTGATCACGGATCAGGGACAGACATACGAGGTACTTGACAATACAAATGTCATCGATACCGTGACCGTCACGGGTCCACGTTCCGTGATAGACGCATTGAATGAAGAGAATATAGTTGCCGTAGCGGACTTCAACGATCTGACGCTGCAGAACACCGTTGCGATCAAACTCTCGACGAATAAGTACAGCAGTCAGATAGAGAGTATCAGAGGTACCATAGATACGGTTCAGCTGAACATCGAAAACCTCAAGACCAAGACGCTTGCTCTAAGTACCGTTACATCAGGTACGGTCAGCGAGGGCTATATCATCGGCGAGGTAACAACGGACGAGAACCAGGTGCGCATCTCGGGTCCCGAATCCGTGATAGACGAGATCGTCAGAGCGGAAGTGAATGTTCCCGTTACGGGATTCAGTCAGGACATCATCACGGATGTGGACATCGTGCTTATGGATGCTGAAGGCAATCCCGTCAAGTCCGGATACATCACATCCAATATAAGCAAGGTCCGCGTGAAGGTTGAGCTGCTTCCGACCAAGCGTGTGGGAGTGGAGTTTTCCACCAGCGGAAAGGTGGCAGACGGATATGAGGCCACCGGAGCCGTTACGTGCGAGCCGGATACCATACTGGTCGCAGGGCGTGCCGCAACGCTTCAGAAACTGGACAGCATAGTTGTCGAGGAACCGATCAACATCACCGGCCAGGCCGGTAACATGATGACTCTTGTGGACATCAAAGACAGTCTTCCGACAGGCGTCAAACTTGCGGATACAAGCTTTGACGGAAAGATATCGGTAACGGTTTACATCGATAAAACAACGACGAGGATGATGCAGCTGTCAGCGGGTGAGATCCGCTGGATCAACGTTCCCGAAGGATATACGGTGGAACTCGTGGATCCTGAGGACAGGTATAATGTCACATTCGAAGGCCTTCAGAAGAACCTCGATGCACTGCAGGTTTCAAACATCATAGCTTCTGCGGATCTTCAGAATATCCTTGAACAGACGGATCCTGTAGGTGACCATTATCATGTGGTCCTGGATTTCGAAAGCGAGGGTTCGAGAGTTAATGTCAGCACTCCCGTTCAAGTATGGATAAAACTGAACGATACTTGATAGAAAAAGTCATAGATGATATATTTATAATGTTATATGCATAGTCGCATATTTACTCGGAGGTTACACACAGAATAATGGTTAGTCAAAAAGTTACTATAAAGAATCCAACAGGTCTTCATCTACGGCCTGCGGGAGTCCTATGCAAGGAAGCTATGCAGTTTAAATCACTCATAACTTTCACCTTCAGAGAAAATACGGCTAATGCAAAAAGTGTGTTAAGCGTTCTCGGTGCCTGCGTAAAATGCGGTGATGAGATTGAGATCCATTGCGACGGAGCAGACGAAGAGGAAGCGCTGAATACCCTGGTAACAGCCATAGAAAAAGGCCTGGGAGAATAAATGATGCGGGCCCGCTGAAGGACAGCGGGCTCGTTTTTAGTATAAGCATATTGATGAGGAGATATTATGTTGAATTATAAGAGATACCAGAAAAATCCCGTAGTGGATTATCCCGAAAGGGAGTGGCCGAACAAGGAGATAACAAAGGCGCCCATATGGTGCAGCGTGGACTTGAGAGACGGTAATCAGGCTCTTATCGACCCCATGGTCGTAGACGAGAAGATCGAGTTTTTCCAGTATCTAGCCAAACTCGGATTCAGAGAGATCGAGGTCGGATTCCCGGCTGCCAGCCAGATCGAATTTGATTTCTTGAGACAGCTTATCGACCGTAAACTGGTTGATGATGACATGAAGGTTCAGGTCCTCACGCAGTGCAGAGAGGAACTTCTCGACAGAACATTTGAGTCCATCGAAGGATGCTCTCAGGCGATAGTTCACATCTATAATTCGACATCCACTCTTCAGCGTGATGTAGTCTTTAACATGGACCGCGAGCAGATCAAGAACATCGCGATCGAAGGTGTCCGCATGGTCAAAAAACATGCAGAGAACTTCCCCGGCAAGATCATACTGGAATACTCTCCCGAGAGTTTCACCGGTACCGAACTTGACTATGCTCTCGAGGTCTGTGATGCGGTTGTTGCAGAGTGGGGCGCCACTCCCGAAAACCCGATCATAATAAACCTTCCCTCGACCGTCGAGATGACCACGCCGAATGTTTTTGCAGACCGTATTGAATGGATGAGCAAGCATCTGGCCAACAGAGAGTCGATCATCTTAAGCGTACATCCTCACAATGACAGAGGTACCGGTGTTGCAAGTGCGGAGCTCGCGATCCTTGCAGGTGCCGACAGAGTCGAAGGTACTCTTTTCGGTAACGGTGAACGTACCGGTAATGTGGACATACTCAATATCGCATATAACATGTTCAGTCAGGGCATCGATCCCGAGCTTGCGATCGAG